>MDSZ01226178.1_pt1 | contig 10858 bp, 19 predicted proteins | sample 811201 | NCBI WGS metagenome assembly MDSZ01 (sample SAMN05326647, study PRJNA326480) | marine metagenome | isolation source: seawater | place: Indian Ocean: North | collected 2010
CAGAAAAAAAATGCAGATTTTTGCATTGGGGGGCATAAAATGGCGGAGAAAAAAGATCAGAACGAGTTAATTCATGAATTGGTAAAGAAAAATCAGCTTTTAGAAGCACAAATCAACGATTTAACAAGCAGATTGCATGAATTAGAGACAAGATTGGCCGTAATTAAGGCAATGACACTTTACGAAGAATAATGAAAGATCAAAAAGACAAGCTTATAGAAAAACTCAGAGAAGAGAATCAACAATTACGTGACGAAGTAGAGTCGCTTTGGTTCATGCTAGACGAAATGACTAAGACAGACGTAGAAAATTGGTCAAGTATTTTCGAAAAGCTAGATATGGACGTAGCTAGCCGCGCGTTAATGGTAACGAAGAAGAAGGCCGACTGCTAATCGTCGTCTTCGGGCCAAGATTCCCAGACAAAAACGACATTTTCGCTGGTTTCGTCGTCCTGTAGATCACTATATTTGCTAATTACAAGCAAATCTTCGTGACTAAAGATGGTAGATTTGTTAACACCAGCCCAAGAAACCAACGCAGCGAACGTATATACGGTTTCCCAAACGTCTAGTACGATTCCAACATGGCCCATAGCGTAATTTTTACCGCCAGGGACGGTAATCCACTCCCAAGCGACTAAGTCGCCCACTTCGACGTTAACAATGGTACTGTCTTTATCGTTTTTACTTGACATTACGTACATATTCCTGGGTTGGTTATCTATATATAAGTATGGAGCCGATATTTAAAATAGGGGATTTGGTTAAACCTACAGCACAGTACTGCCGAGAAAGAAAACATACGGCTAGTCAATGTAAGCTAGGAGTAGTAATAGGGTTTCGTGGGGAAGCTTCTATAGCAACAGCAAATGTACCATTTTTATATAAAGTGTATTGGTGGCCCCATAATACGCACTTCTTCTTTCCTTCTCAGTCGCTTGAATTGGTTTCTAGAACCACAATGGACTTAAATATCGCTTCGATCGATGATATTATTGCAGAGTTACAAGATAAAGCAGAAGTATTATAGTAACTTACCAATTTATTTTGGCGCGGATCTAATTATAAAGGAAGACACATGCCAGTAATACCTTATGTTTACCCCAAGAACATTACAACTAGCAAGTCTCTTAGGAGATCAAAAATGAGCGTAGGATCGATTTCCGGCGTAGGAGCCGGTGTACACCCATTAATGGGAACAAAGGGCGTTAGCGGAGCGCCTAGCAGTGCCTCAAGCCAAGATAATGCAGATTCTGGAATTCCAATACCGCAGCGCAGCGCAGAAGAGACAGCAGAATCAGAAGAAAGCATATACGCTACTAGCTCAACAAGCAATACGCATGATTTTATGCAATTGCGAGCTATAGGCAAAAGTGAAGGCCAATTTGACGCATTAGATTTTGTTATAGGCAAAATGCGTGAAAACATGGAAATGCAAGGTGAATTGTTAGAGACAATGCTTAAGAAAGTGCAACAAGTATCAAAAACAGCTATTGGTTTGCAAATAATGCAAAAAACTTTCGAAGCTATTGACGAATTACAAGAAAATAATACCGAAAGTAAAAGTTATGGTCATTTTTAGGGGAAAATTTTTTGGAAAATATTTTTTTTAAATTTTTTCACAAATTAACCCTATAAAATCACTAAAATTTTTTCGGTCGCGACGCCGCGCGACTAATTACGGTATGCCCTCTATAAAAAAAAGAATACCAAAGGCCCTGCGCGCGGTTGTGATTATGATTATAATCATCTTATTTTTCTTTGGCGCCGCCTTTGCAAAAACTAAATTTTATAATTTTGAGGACCAACTGATCAACGGAGACATTCGAAAACCATCAAACCTTTATTTTGATGCGCGGCAGCGAGTTCAATTCGAACAACTTCTTCGATTAAAAAAGAATTTTATGAACGATTTGTTTGAAACTGCTAAAGATAGGATTTTTAAGTAATGAATTTTAATAACAAGTGGAAAACTTTTTTAAATGAATCACGCGCGCATGTACGTGAGGAGAATACTCTAACTGAAGAAGAACTGGCAATTATTGCAGAGGGTCGAATAGAGGACGCTACAAAGAAGTATCCTAGAGTTAATTATTTTGTTAAGCGGTTGGCAGATCTAGATCCATCCAAGAATAACAAATATCTTATGTGGATGACTAAACAGTTAAATGCGTATTTTAATTCACTGCTTACGGTTCGAATGGGAGGTGTCGATCCGGACAGTCTTTCGAAGCTAGATATTGGTACTCTCGATCGGGACGAGTATTTTACAGATTTGTATAATCATTCCATACAAATCGGCAATATTGTTGAGCAGTTCCACAAAAATGTGCAAAGAATTAAAAATAAAGATATCAATTCTTACAAAACTATTCAAGATTTGCAAGACGTGTTAGACGAAATTGGATTTTCGAAAAGACAAAAGAGAAGAAAAGAAAGAGAAAAAGCGATGGAGGGGTCAGATATCATGTTTGAAGATGATAACTTCTTCGTGGTTAGGCCCAATACAGAAAAATCATCTTGCTATTATGGAAGAGCAACCAGATGGTGTATTTCTTCTACCGAAAGTAAAAACTATTTTGACCAATATACAGGAGAAGGTAAAGCTTTCTATATGGTCATGTTAAAAAATCTTCCGGAAGATGATGATCTAAAAAAAGTAGCGCTTGTCTTTAACACTGACGGTGAGTTAGAAGAAATTTTTGATGCGCCTGATGACTCTATTCAGGTAGAAACTTTTTCTGTCGGTATATATAGAAATTTGATTTCCGGTTATGTTTCGAAAGCTGGAGATGTAGAGCGATTTGATCAAGAACATGCAGAGGAGGAGTACTCTGCATTCTCGATCGAGGTGCTTCGAAAAATACAAGATGAGTATTCTGACCATGACGTCCTGCCGGAGGACGATGATGAAATAGAATATTCTCATGCCGAGGAGCTTTTTCAATCAATTGAATCGCACATTATGTATCCTATCGAAAGGCATGCAGCAGAAAATCCTGCTGGGCCGGACGAGGGGGCTTATCAAGCTATATTAGATTCTGTAGAACTTAATCACATTCATGTGCATTACGAAGAAAATTACGACGCTCCGGGCATGTACTTTTCAGCTTATGGTAGTATTGAGCTTCCCGATACTTTAAGGTGGGTTGATACAGGAGACGGCCAGCCCGTAGCGGCTGATTATGAGGATGATATCTTAGAAATTTTTGGTGACGTGGCTGATGACGTCGGCGTTTATCCGGACGAGAAGGACCTCGAAACCGGCTTCACTGACGAATCCACATATATCAGGTTGAGCTTCAATCCAGATTATGACGAAGGTGGGTTGGATGGATTTGAACGTTTTGTTAATAGAATGTCGAATTATGACGATTTATTTGATGAAATGTTAAAAGAGACGATAGAGAAGATTGAAGATAAAGGATTGGTACATTCAGATAAAAGAAAGGCAGCGCAGAAAATATTCGAAGAATTACCAGAATTTAAACATTTAGATAAAAAGCTCCTTCGAGGTAGCATAATTTTAGAGTATTCTTTTGATATTGATGTAACTGGCCTTCTTAAAGATTTAAAATTTCATGAATTAGATTTATCTAGATCTGAAGAACGCGAGCCTCATGAGATGGCAGCAAAACAAAGAGGATATCTACAAAGCAAATTAGCCTTACTGGAGAGATATTTTAATATAAACAGAGATTTTAATACTGTATTTTTACCAAAGCTGCCTGAATTAGCACAAAAAATACAGTCTATGAAGAGAAAACAGTTAGATTTACCACTTGAAGAAGCACAATATCTTCCGGATGTAAAAGAAGAAGTTTTAAAATACGTTTTACAGCCATATAACGATACTTTTAAGTTTGAAGATGTCGATGTTGATGCATCCCCTAGAGAGAGAATAAAAGGCAAATTAAACATTGATATTGATCTTTCAAGAGGCGAGCCATATGCAAATATTTTTATTAATTTTGTTTCTTGGATAGATAAACATATGCAAGAAGTAAATGATTTGATGGTAGCGACTACAAGACAATTAGCTAGTAAAATTGCAGAAGAAGCCAAAGTGTTTGAGCCTGAACTATTTGACTCAGGATGGGCAGAAAGAGCAGCAGAGGAGAGGGAAGCAGAGTATAGAGAAGGCATATATCTTATGCGTACTCCCGGAGGCTTAGAAGAAAGAAATCGTCGCGCGCGCGGCATGGCACCTAGAATATATGACATTGAAACAAAAGCATGGATTCCTGCACCTCCAGAATGGAAACCCGGCGAACTCCGCGCCGGAGAAACTTTGCCTATTAATTGGAAACCATCTGCACAGGCAGAAAACAAGAAAAACAAACTAGTTACAGACAAGAACATATTTGAATCTTGGAGAAAATTTCTTAAATGAAAGCAAACGAACAAGAAAAAAATTGGTATGAGCCTCACATATGACCGGATGACGATAAATGGCCCGGCGGGTCAGAGGTCAAAAAGCAGGCTAAAAGAAAAAGGAAAGCCAATAGAATGAAGATTACAAGAGAGAGACTTAAAGAAATAATTATGGAAGAGTTTGAAGCCATTAAAGAAGAGTTTCAACTTACTTTTAATCCTATGCAAAGCGCCGAAAAAAAAGAAGCTGAGAAGCTTGGGTTTGGATCTGACGATCGCGGCATGAAAAAATATTATAATTGGGTCCAAGGCGGTCGTTTGAGAGGTAGCGTGCCAAAAGATCGTATAGCAAGAGGTCTCGGGCCTTCAAACAAGGTGCCAATGCAGGAAGATGCAGAGTAAAATATGAAAAAACTATTATTAACACTTTTATTTTGTCTATTTTCATTCTCGGCCAATGCTAAAGTTACTGTTTTTGATTTTCCTTTAAGCAATTCTCATGTTGATGTTATCAAAGGACAATTATACGTATATTGTAAAGATCTAGATGAAGGTGCCGACGATAAAGAATTATACGCTAAATCAATTTATTGGTTAGAAAAATTACATGCAAAAAAAGAAGTAATTGAAATATCAAAAATAAATAAAGTAGAGAGCGAAGTAATTCAAGCATCGATATATTTTATTGCAAAAGTAGAGAGGGGCGAGTATGCTCCAAAAATTTCTAGACGCGACGTGCAAATGTGGTATTATATAGGCCAAAGAGTCGTTGTGGTTAAAAATAAAAACAAGTGGAGTTTAAAAGTGCCATGAGGTTGTTAATAGAAGGTTGGAGAAAGTTTGTTAATGAAGCGACTAAGCTTGTTTGTCCAAAAGCGACACAAGATCTTAAATTAAATACAAAAAATCGCAATGCTGCTATTCAAGCAGAACATATACAATATGGGCCATTAAATCTACAAGATACTGAATATTGGGATAGAGCAGCAGAGCATTGGAATACAACTGCTGATGTAGCAAAGAAGTCTCGTTGTGTAAATTGTATTGCTTTTGATATCTCTCCACGTATGCTTAAATGCTTACCTGGGCCAGTTTCTGAGCCCATTGAAGATTCAGAAGGTAAGTTAGGTTATTGCTGGATGCATCATTTTAAATGTCACTCCGCACGTTCTTGTTTTACTTGGGCTGCAGGTGGTCCAATAAGCAAAGATGAAGTTTCTGCAGAGTGGCAAAATAAATCAAAATAGGAACAATATTATGTGTTTAATATGTGTAGATTTACAAAAAGATAAGATGACTTGGAAAGAAGCACGAGGTAATCTTAGAGAGATGTACACGGAAATGGATAAAGATCATATTTTTGAGCTTTTGCAGCTTATATGGGAAAAGCAAGATATTGATTTAGATTCATTAAAGATTAAAGAAATAAGCCCAGAACAATCGCAGCTTGAATTTAAATTTACCAAAGAATATGAAGATATTATAGAACTTTGGAAAAAGTACGGCGGCGATTAATATTAGGAGGAGCGAATTAGAATGAGACTATTGGTTATACTAATGGCTCTTCTATTATCTGGATGTTCCTCTATGATAAATTCTACCGAGATGGTTAAATTGCCATATTACTCAAATGCTTGGCAAATACGTGAAATTAATTCTTGGCCGCCGGCAAACAACGTTTCTGTTGCCGTGCAGCTTTTTTATAAACATTGGAAGATGGAATTTGGCGATAGGGATCAAAAAGTTTTAAAAGCTCTAAACACTTTAATGATTGAATGGGCAGAACCTCAACAAAGAAAAATACTTGGTTATTCTGCTGATGGAAGTATGAAGCGTGGAAAAATCAAAGGTGTTGCTTTGTCTCCAAGCTATATAAAAATTTATAAACGAGGCTATGAAAGGATCGCGGCGACCTCCTTAGTTCATGAATTAGTTCATATTGCTCTGTGGAATAGTGGCAATATTTTAGGCGACCCTGATCATGAGGGACATGCATATCATGGCTGGACCATCAAACATACTAAATTAATTGAAGATGTTAACTCAATATTGGCAAATATCAATATTTAAATACTATTTACTGTAAATCAGCCTGTAGGTGCAATATGTCTAAAATTACAAAATCTGAAATTGAGAAAATAATTCAAGAGGAAATTCAAAATGTTATTCTTGAAAAAGATGATCGGTGTACACGCATTGCTAAGCGTAAATACGATGTATGGCCGTCTGCATATGCATCTGGAGCGGTTGTTAGATGCCGCAAAGGTGAAATCTGGAAAGATGTAAAAGAAGACGAAGATGTTATAAAAGACCGACCTTATAGAACTGACGCTGAAGCTAGAAAAGACGTTCTGGGTGAAGATGATTTAGAGGAAAAGAAGAAGACTGACTATTCAAAAGAGAAAGAGTCCGGTCTTCATGGTTGGTTCTCTCGCGCCGGCGGAAAAGGAAAATCTAAAGGATGGGTTGATTGCAATACATGTCGCAAAGATCCTAAAACTGGTAGGAAGAAATGCAAAGCATGCGGCAGAGAAAAGGGAGAAAAGAGAGCTAAATATCCCGCTTGCCGACCCACACCATCAGATTGTGGCACTAAAGGTAAGGGCGAAAAATGGGGCAAAAAGTCTGCTAAAAAGGAATCATTAGAAATGAATATTACCAAATCCCAAATACAGAAAATGATTTTAGAAGAAGCAGAGAGCGTATACTATGAAATGCTCGTGAGAGGCGAGACTCTAGAAGAAGCCGAGTATCAGGGAAGAAAAGTAACTCTCAACAAGCCTTTTAGGACGCCCGATGGCCCAAAGAAATCGTCAGTTTACGTTAAAAATGAAAAAGGAAACGTAGTCAAGGTTAACTTTGGAGATCCTAATATGAAGATCAAGAAGAATATCCCGGCTCGTCGTAAATCTTTCAGAGCAAGACATAACTGTGATAATCCCGGCCCGAAATGGAAAGCAAGATACTGGTCCTGTAAAGCTTGGTAATTATTAAGTAATTATGTTCCAGTACAATGCAAGGTTGATTAGAGTTATCGACGGTGATACTGTTGATGCTATGATTGATCTCGGTTTTAGTATCTGGTCTAAGAAACGTATTCGCCTGTTTGGCATAAACGCCCCGGAAAGCCGCACTAGAGACCTTCAAGAGAAGAAGATGGGCCTAGCTGCCAAAGAGCGTCTAAAGGAGCTTCTAGAGGCTTCTAAGGGCGAATTTACCCTTATCTCTCACGGAGTTGGAAAATACGGAAGGTGTTTGGGCACACTACTTATAGATGACGAGAATATTAACGAACTTCTGATATCGGAAGGTCATGCACGGGAATATAAATGAAGATAGAATTGGATATTCAAATAGGCGATATTTTATTAGGTGGCCGATATAAAAATAAGAGAATAGTTGTTAGAGACATCGGAGAAGATGAATTTGGCCAGCCAACGATTAATGGACAATCAATATTAAAGTTTAGAATTGAAAAATTCTTACCAGATGAAAAAAAAAGTAAAAAGACTTTGTTAAATTTACTGGAAAAGAAAAGATGAAGTTAGAAAATTTAGATATTAAGACATTAATTACTCTTCTGACATTGGCCGCTACTATGGGTGGCTTTTATTATACTACTCAAGACAGACTTACTCATCTCGAAGAAGATGTTGTAAAATTAGAAAAACAAGTTAAAAGGCTAATGAGGCAAAACAAGAAATGAAACTCCTATTTGAAAATTGGAAAAAATACTTAAACGAAGCAAAGAAAAGTAATCCAAGAATTCCTCGTAAAAAAGGGCAACCGGCTAAAAGTGACAAACACTCTGACTTATATACAGATGAAGATCCTAAAGGTACTATTCATGGTTTAGGATATAAAGATGAGGCAACCGCCCGGGCAAGCATTACTAAAATTAAAAAAAGTGGAAGGTCACATGCTCATAAAACTCAAGCAGCGGTTGCGATGGAACAAAGAGCAAAGGCAGCAGGAAAAAGTAAAGAAGCAGCGATTTTTAGAAAATTTATTGAACAACAGAAGAAAAAAACTAAGGCAAAAAACAAATGACGTCATTATTTGAAAACTGGCGGGGATATCTAAATGAATCCGCAGACCCAGACGTATTAAATAAAATTATTGAAGATATTGAAAGGGTAATAGAGATTCCCGTTAATAAAATTTTTAAATTGAATTCTATAAATGAATCCGATGGCATAAATATGAATGCTCAATTGGTTGGAGCATATACAGATCATTTAATGGAGATGATTCAAGAAAGATGGATTCAATCAAACGAGTATAAGTCTTTGCAAGAAATGGGATATAATATTAATATTATTGATATGGACACAACTATTGAGAATAACGTGTCATTAACTAAAAATATCCTATCAGAAGATAAAAAATGATATTAGACCACTTCTTTATCAATTGACCAGACATATCCTTCTATAAAATCGTTCGTATTCTTACAGCTTATCCACAAGCCGTACTCAAAAAATGCTAATTCTAAAGCCGGCTGGTGCATTTCTTGTCCGCCAATAGATACTCTCCAAATATTTCTATTATCTATTGTTTTACCAACTTTAACAAAAGAAATGTCCTCTGCTTGATCCATAAAATCAACAATATCATATATTTAAATTAATTTAAATTAAACATTACTGCTTTATACTAGTTATACTTATAAAGAGGTTTAGATGAATTTAAATTTAGATAATGCTACAGACATCTCTTGTGATGAGTGTGGCTCGACGGCTTTTGTACAAGTCTTCTTAATTAAGAGAATTTCTCCCCTTGTCTCACCGAATGGACAGGAAATGATGGTCCCTTTACCATTATTTAAATGTAGTTCTTGTGAGCATATTAATGAATCGTTTATAGAAAATTCTTCATGAGAAATCTTAGATTTATAAAAGTTAAAAATTCTTTATTAGAAGCCTATGACGTTTTTTATAATAAAGAACAAAAGCCAATAGGACAAATAGTAAAAAAAAATATGAATAACAACATTTGGGAAATAAAACCAAATTTCACTATCCTAGTTGAACATCGTAATCACAGAATAAAAGAATTCTACGACATGTCTAAAGCTGGAAATGCATTAGCTGACTTATACGAATTTATGGGTGATTGGGAAATGTCAATGTATTCGTTTTAATCATTAGAGAGATAAAAAATGCCAAGATTTAAGATATTAGCTATATTATTATTATCATTAACTTTTTCCTTTTGTGTTGATGAACCAGAAGTCGTAAATACACCGATGATTGGTAATTATGATCCTGTTATTCTGGATCCTTTGCAGAAGGTTATGACTCCAGAAGAATACCAAAAACAATGCATTCGAGAAGAATGGTATTTTTGTGATCTTAATGCACAATGGAGAATGAAAATTGTAAAAGATATATGTGCAGACCCCGAAATTGTATTAGAAGTTGGCGAATGTCAAGAATTTTTAGAATGTGATCCTGGCAATTACTTTTTAGAGACACTACCTTGCATTACCGAAGACGGTCTACCCGGCACTCAAGATAAAGTATGCGACAAGGGAAAGATTCAATATACCAGTTGTGTTACTTTGTGTGAAGAAGAGGTGTGCGATGGAGAAGATAACGATTGTGATGATTTAATCGACGAAGAACAATTAAACGCATGCGGTGAATGTGGATTTTTGCCTAAAGAAGTATGTGATGGCGTTGACAACGACTGTGATGGTAGCACAGACGAAGACTTAATCCAAGACTGTGGAACTGCATGCGGCGTTGGATTAGAATTCTGTGTTGCTGGCAATTGGGTTTCTTGTACTGCACCACCGGTTCAAATAGAAATATGTGACGGTTTTGATAATGATTGTGACGGTAGTATTGACGAGGAGCTAACATGCGAGTGTACTATTAATCAAGTTGGCACATTATTCCCTTGTAATGAATCTCCTCTAATTTGTGGACAGGGATATAAGACATGTGAGTGTTTAGATCCTGACTGTGTCGATATTGTAACAACAGACTGTGCAGCTTTGTGTGTTTATGTGCCAGATCCAGACATTGATTGTGATCCTACTATAGGCAAAGCTTTGGCTTTTGAAGAATGTAATAACTTTGATGATAATTGTAATGAATTAATAGACGAAGATCTTTATGCTCAATGTTACACGGAAGATCCTGATACACTCTACGTAGGTATATGCGAGCCTGGAGAGATGATGTGTTATTACGGCATATGGGGGAATTATAAAGACGGTGAGCCAGACTTTATACCCGGTTTTTGTAAAGATGAGGTAACACCTCAAGAAGAAGTGTGTGATGCTGTTGATAATAACTGTGATGGAATTACAGACTATGGCGAAGAATTAAATGATACGGATATTTTATTCATTGTCGACTGGTCTGGATCTATGGATATGGAGATATATGCTGTAATGGCCGCGTTAAATAAGTTTGCGGGGCATTATAGCGATGAGCAAGTAATACAATGGGGAATGGTTTTTGGTCCTATTAAAA
>MDSZ01038337.1_pt1 | contig 10857 bp, 11 predicted proteins | sample 811201 | NCBI WGS metagenome assembly MDSZ01 (sample SAMN05326647, study PRJNA326480) | marine metagenome | isolation source: seawater | place: Indian Ocean: North | collected 2010
TAAAAGGAAGCAAATCTAAGGGATATTAAAACTAATGTATTATGTTTATATGCTCAAATCAAAGGGCATAAAATCAGTAACATACGTAGGTTATACAAATAATTTAAAAAAAAGAATAAAACTTCATAATAACGGAAAAGGTGCAAAATTCACGCGTGGTAGAAAATGGAAACTTATTTACAAGGAAAAAAAGAAATCAAAAAAAGAAGCAATTTCTAGAGAATATTATATAAAGAACAATAAAACTTTAAGAAATAAAATTAAAAATAAAGATAAATGAAAATTTCTATTTTACTTCCGTATAAGGAAAATTTTTCACCAGAATATCCAGGCGCTGTATCACTATTTGTTTATGAAACTACAAAAATTAGTAGATTTAAAAAAGATATTATAGTGTTTGGTAATACAAATTTTGTAAAGAAGTTTCCAATTAGATATAAAAATATTTCTACTAAAAAAAATATTTTATCAAGTCAAACTAGAGACTACGTTAAAAAATTTATTGAGTTGGAGAAAAAAAGAAACTCCATCATTATAGAGATCCACAATAGACCTACTTACATAAAAATACTTTCAAATGAATTTGATAAAAAAATTATTTCTTTATATTTTCATAATGATCCTCTATCAATGGAAGGTTCTAAAACTATTCAAGATAGAAAGTTTTTATTGAAACGATGTTATAAAATTATCTTTAATAGTAATTGGTCTAAAAAAAGATTTTTAGAGGGAATGGAAAACAAATTTATAAACAGTGATAAATTATCTGTTTTTTTTCAGTCTGCCAAAAAAGGGAGTCAGAACTTACTAAATCATAAAAAAAAATGGATAACTTTTGTAGGCAAATTAAATAAAGCAAAAGGTTATGATGTATTTTGTAATTCTATAAAAGAAGTTTTAGATAAAAATCCTGATTGGAAAGCTAAAGTAATTGGTGATGAAAAAAGAGAAAAAATAAATTTAAAACATAAAAATGCTGATATTCTTGGTTTTAAAAAGCATAATGAAGTTTTAGAAATTTTTAAAAAAACAAGTATAGCAGTTGTATGCTCAAGATGGGAAGAACCTTTTGGTAGAACTAGTTTAGAAGCTTCAGCTAATGGTTGTGCTGTTATAATAACCAATAAGGGGGGGTTACCTGAAACAGTAACAAACGCAAAAATTCTTAAAAAACTATCATCTTTTGAATTAAAAAAGATTTTAAATCAGTTAATAAAAAATAAAAAATTAAGATCCAGTTTACAAAATTTGTCGATTAAAAATTTTTATTTAACTCATAAGTTTGTAGCTAACAATATAGACAATTATAGAGAAGAAAAACTTCAAAGAATAAATAATTTTTTTACACCTAAAAAAAGATTATCTTTAAGAATATTACATATTACTAACTTTAATGAACGTCTAGATGGAAGGTTATTTTTTAATACTGGTCGAAGAATAAATAATGGTTTTATCAGATTAGGACATAGTGTTTTAGGTTTTAGTGATAGAGATATACAAAAATATTATAAGTCTTTTAATGATTTTAAAGGTGCAAAAACATTAAATGATAAATTAAAAAGAACTTGCTATAATTATAAACCAGACCTTATAATTTTAGGCCACGCTGATTTGATTTCTTCTGATCAAATTAATGAATTGAGAGATGATTACCCTAATACTAGATTTGGTCAATGGTTTTTAGATCCATTAAACCCCAAAGGTCCTGATTATGAAAGAAACACTAAAAGAATACTTGATAAGATTCATTGTGTTGATGCCACTTTCACAACTACTAGTCCAACTGCTTTAAAATTTCTGCCTAAAAAAAACAATACTTTTTATATTCCAAATCCAAGCGACGTTTCATTTGAAACATTAAATAATTTTAATAAATCTTGCTCAGTTGATGTTTTTTTTGCTTTATCGCACGGTGTGCACCGGGGTGTCCTTAAGACTGGAAAAATGGATGATAGATCTATTTTTATTAAAGATTTGTTAGCTAAAACACCAGATACAAAATTTGATATATACGGTCTAGATAAAGTTCAACCAATCTGGGCTGATCATTATTTTAAGACAATTAGCAATGCAAAAATGGGTTTAAATTTAAGCCGAGGAGAAACAATAAAATATTACAGTAGCGATAGGATTACTCAAATAGTTGGAAATGGCTTAGTTTGTTTAATTGATGAAAAAACACAATATAGAGATTTTTTCAACGATAATGAAATGGTTTTTTACAAAAATACAAGTGATTTGTCAGAAAAGATTTTAAAAATTTCTAGAGATGATAAAAGAAGAAAAGAAATAGCTAAAAAAGGAAAGAAAAAATATATGAAATATTTTAATTCTGAATTAGTAGCTGAATATATTATAAATAAAACATTGGGAATAAGTAATAAAAAAAATCTCATATGGCAAAAATAAAAAAAAAAATAGCTTTAATATTTGGCATAACAGGACAGGATGGATCTTATCTAGCAGAAGTGTTAATCCAAAAAAATTATATAGTTCATGGAGTTAAAAGACGGTCTTCAAGCGCTAATACAGAGAGAATAGATCATTTATTTGATAGTGTTAACTTTAGTAAAAAAAATATTTTTATACATTATGGCGATATCTCCGATGGAACTAGTACACTTAACATTATAAACAAGATAAAACCTGATGAGATCTATAATCTAGCAGCTCAAAGTCATGTTAGAGTTTCGTTCGATATTCCTGAATATACTGCTGATATTACAGCATTAGGTGCTTTAAGAATACTTGAATCATTAAGAATTCTTAATTTTAAAAAGACTAAATATTATCAAGCGTCTAGTTCAGAAATGTATGGCCTAGTTAAAAACAAAAAATCTCTAAATGAACAAACCCCATTCCACCCAAGATCTATTTATGGTGTTTCCAAGGTATTTGCTTATCATGCAGCTGTTCATTATCGCGAGGCTTATGGGCTTTTTGCTAGTAACGGAATATTATTTAATCATGAGTCACCAAGACGGGGTCCAACTTTTGTTACTAAAAAAATAGTACAAGGTTTAGTAAGGATAAAGAATGGTATACAAAATAAACTAACATTAGGTAATTTATATGCAGTAAGAGACTGGGGACATGCTAAAGATTATGCTTATTCTATGTGGAAGATACTTCAGTATAAAAAACCTGATGATTGGGTGATAGCAACAAATAAAGAAAACACTGTCAAAAATTTCGTAAATATTACTGCAAAAAAAATTGGATTAAATATTTCTTGGAAAGGAAAGGGTTTAAACGAGAGAGCTATTGATAAAGATACAGGTAAAGTTATAGTTAATATTGATAAGAAACATTTTAGACCTAGCGAAGTGGATTACCTAAAAGGAAATTATTCAAAAGCTAGAAAATATTTAAAGTGGAAACCTTCAATTTCAACTAATCAACTTATCGATGATATGATAAATTATGAAACGTCTAAATTTGATTAGACTATGAAGAAATATTTTTATCCACTTATTGAAAATCCTTACAGAAAAAAAGATATTAATAGAGCAGTAAAAACTCTTAGATCATGTAAAATTACTTCTGGTAAAGAAACTATTGAGTTTCAGAAAAAATTCTCAAAAAAGATTAAAAGCAATTACTCTTTACTAGTAAATTCTGGTTCCTCCGCAAACTTATTAGCATTTCAATGTCTGATAAATCCTTATAGAGGAAAAAGGCTTAAACCCGGAGACGAGGTTTTGATACCATCGTTATGTTGGTCTACATCTTTATGGCCAATAATACAGTCGAATTTAAAACCAATCTTCGTGGATGTTGATGTGTCTACATTAAACATTAATATTAAAGATTTAGAGAAAAAAATAAACAAAAGAACCAAGGCTATAATGCTAGTCCATGTGTTGGGGAATTGTACTAATATGGATGATTTATTAAGAATAAAAAATAAACACAAGTTACTTTTGGTTGAGGATACTTGTGAGTCTCTCGGATCAAAATTTAAGAACAAATATCTAGGCACATTTGGAGAATTCTCTTCATTTTCATTTTATTCATCACATCAAATATCCTCTGGTGAAGGTGGCATGATTTGTTGTAAAAAAGCTGAAGATTTTGAGATTCTTAAAGCTTTGAGAGCTCACGGATGGTCCAGAGGACTTAAAAATGAGAAAAAAATTGCAAAAGAAAATAGATCCTTAGATAAAAGATTTATATTTTACAATTCTGGCTTTAATCTTAGATCAACTGATATTTCTGCAAGTATTGGTTTAAGTCAATTTAATGATTTGGATTTATTTATTAAAAACAGATCTATTAATAGAAAAAAAATTGTTAATAGTATTTATAAAAAAGAAAAATTAAAAAAGACTATCTTTATTGTGAATGAGAATAAGCACGTTAAAGCTTCGTGGTTTGGTTTACCTATTATTTTGTCAAGCAAAATCAATAAACAAAGATTTATAAATAAATTAGAAAATAATGGAGTAGAAACACGGCCTATAATAAGTGGAAATTTTCTTAAACAACCGTCTGTAAAAAAATACAAATTAAACATTAATATTAGTCTTAAAAATTCTGACTATATTAATAGATATGGTTTTTTTATTGGATTACCAACCGAAAAAATTTCACAAAAAAAAATTGATAAATTGGTAAGCGCTCTTGAAAAAAGTATATAAAAAAAAAATTTTAATTACAGGTGGCACGGGTCTTCTCGGAAAACATTTTTATAATAAATATAAAAAAATTTATATTATTAAAAATTATCCTTATAGAATAGAACATTTTAAAAGATTTGAAAATTGGATCAAAGGTAAAAAATTTGATTTCTTTATACATTTTGCTGCTATTACAAAAAATGAAAGTAAAAAATTTAAAAATTCTTTAAATATAGTTAATGTAAAATCCCCAATTAAAATTCTTAATATATTTAATAAATATAAAATAATAAATCTAAGTTATTTTCTATTTATATCAAGTTCCCATGTATATGGTTTTTCTAAAAAAAAGATTTCGGAAACTAAAAAACGTATTCCAAATAATATTTATGGGAAAACAAAGAAAAAAGTTGAGGATTACATAATTTATAATAGAAAAAAATTTTCATTTAAGATTGGAATTGCTAGAATTTTTAATAGTACAGGTCCTAAACAAAAAAAAGGAAATTTTGTACCAGATATGATTGAAAAAATAAAAAAGAATAAAAAGATAACAAATGTAAATCAGTACCGAGATTTTATTCACATTGATGATATATCTAAATCAATTAATATTCTTATTAAAAAACAGATTGTTGAACCAATTAATATATCAAGTGGAATGAAAATTAATCTTATTGATGCCTGCAAAATTTTGAACAAAAAAAACTCTAATAAAAACTTAAAATTCGATATGACAAGGGGAAAAGATATTTTTGGAAATAATAAACTTTTAAAAGGTTTAGGTATTAACAAATTTAAATCTATTAAAAAGACGCTTTTATCCTATAAATAATGAAAAGATTTATTTTCTTTAGAAATGATAGGCTCGGTGATTTTTTAATCATAACAGGTATAATTAAAGGCATAAAAAATAAATATAAAGATAGCCACATTACAATAGTTTGTTCTGAAAAAAATTATAAGTTGATTAAAAGTTATGACATTATAAACAAGATATTTGTTTATAATAAAAGTGATTCAATTTATAAAAAGATAAGTATTTTTAAAAAGATTATCTCATTTAAGTATTATGCTTCATTTGCTATTGATGGGAAAACTTTCTCAAATTTATGTAATTTTTTTTTAAGAGCTAAAATTAAACTAGGGTTAGTTTATAGATATAAATTATTAGGTGTGTGGTTTACAAAACCTAATTTTTTATATAATTATTTTTCATTCAATAAATTTGAGACCTTTACAAGCAAAAAAGATCTACAAAAAATTGAACATCTGCCAACAAAACTAATTAATTTAGGAAATTATTTTAAATTGAATTTAAATCCAAACAATAAATATTATTTTAAAACGAGCTCAAAAAATAATCTTAATTTTAAAAAATATTACTCAAAGAATATAAAAGGGGAGTATATTCTAATTCACATTGATGAAAAATGGAATGATCTAAATTTAGAAAAAAACGATTTTTTTTTTAATTTAATAAATCTTAAAAACACGATTAATAAAAAAATTATTATTACTAGTTTTAATAATAAATTTAATTATTTTAAGATTTTAAAAAATAATATTCTTAAATTAAATTCAAAAAAAGATTTGTTACTAATCGAGAATAGTAATTTATTTTTCTTTGAAAGATTAATAAAATATTCTTTTTGTTCTATAAGTTGTCACTCTGGTTTTTTAGTTCAAGTTGCTGGAGCTAACTCATCAAAAATAATAGATATTATTAATAAAAAAGATTTTAATTGGTATAGTTGTTGGAAACCTAAAAATACCAAACATCGATTTGTTTTTAAATCAACTAAAGTTAAAAGTCCTATTAATAAAATATTTAATCATCTTTCGTTAATTTTAAAATCATATTTATAATGCTGAATTATATATTAAATTTACCTAGTTTTTTATTAAGAAAATATAAATCAAAAAAAATTTCTTTTTCTCTAACAAGTATAGATCTTTTAATCTCCTATATATTTAGAAATAAGAGAAAAGGTATCTTTATAGATATTGGATGTAATCATCCAGTTTATAATAATAACACTTATCTTTTGTACAAAAAAGGTTGGAGAGGTATTAATATAGATTTGGATGAAAAATCAATAAATTTGTTTAATACCTTTAGAAAATCTGATTTAAATATTAAACAAGCTATTTCTTCTAAGGCTGAAGAAGTTGATCTATATTTTTATCACAATAAATCCCCAATAAATACCATAAATAAAGATTTAGTAAATTTTCATAAAACTAAACCAAAACAAATAAAAAAGATTAATACGAAAACTTTGAATTCAATAATTATGAAGACACCTTTTGCCAATGAAAAAATTGATTTTATGAATATAGATGTTGAAGGACATGAATTAAACGTACTTAAAGGTTTCGATTTAAAAAAATATTCTCCAACTATAATAGTAATTGAATATTTGGATCTTAACGTAAAAAAATTAGAAATTACTAATTTTAATCTTCAAAATATAATCAATTCTGAAATCTATAAATATATGATTAATAACAACTATACTTTAGTAAATTGGATTCATTCTGATTTAGTGTTTGTTAATAATAACTACAGAGATTAAATTTTAATTTTATTTAATGCGTTATTTTTAAATAAGTTGGCTTCCTTAATATATCTTCTTACCATTTCTGTAGATTTATGACCTGTCATAGTCATAATACTTCTTTCTTCAGCCCCTGAATCAGCTGCGGATGTAGCAAATCCAGATCTCAAACTATGTCCCGAGTAATTTTTGCCATCTATTCCGGCTTTGTTTAAATAGTCTTTTATTAACAAAGCTACAGTCTGATCTGTCAATCTATTTGAGGTTAATTTTGAACCTTTTGAGAATCTTCTAAATAATGATCCTTTTGTTATTTTGGATATATTTAACCATCTGTTTAAAACTGTTACTGGGCAATACAAACTATTATCAAAATAGGGCAGAGCCTTTATCGATCCCTCTCCAAATTGGTCTGTTTTAGATCGTTTAACTGTAATTTTTACCCCTTCGTTAACAAAATCTAAATCTTCATAATCTAATGATACTATTTCATTTCTTCTAAACCCCCCTGAAAAACCAATCAATATTATCGATTTATCTCTTAATTTTTTAATGTCCTCAAAATTTTGTTGATCAATTACATCAAGTATCTTTTTTAACTCATTGATTAATATAGGTTTTTTACCTTTCTGAATCGTCCCTTTTCTACGTTTTATACCCATTAGGTTTTCAACTATAACTGGATGCTTGGTATCAAGATAATGACCTTTCATTTTATGTATTACTCCAATTGACACTAACCTACGCTTAATCGTGCTTAATTTTACATCTTTGGTAGACAAATGAGTTAGATACAAAGATACTATCTTTGGATCTGAGGGCAGGTTTTTAAAACCGTTTTGTACACAAAATAATCCAAAATCTTTAAAATCAGATTTATAAGCTCTTACTGTGTTGTTGGCTTTAGAGCTTTGTAAATTTTTTAATGTTTCTTCTTGCAAAGCTTTAATGTCAGTTACTAAATTTTTCATAATTTCTTAAATATTACTATTGATAACCATTAATTATCGTTAGTAATATATCAGATGAATTATAGTGTCAAGTGTTTAAAATTAGATATGTTTAAGAATCGAAAAAAATTACTTTTAGACCGCGGACCCAGTTGGCCTGACTATGATAAAGCCGAACCGTTCATGGTAAGATATTATTTATTATTTAAAAAAAGACCTAGGTGGTTTCCGTTCAATATCTTCGTTCACAAAATACTAAAAAGCGATTTAGGAGATTTACACGATCATTATTGGTCTTATTTAACTATAGTGCTTAAAGGTGGGTACTGGGAAACAACGAAAAAAGGCCAATTTTGGCGGGGTCCAGGCTATATAGGTCTTAGAAAGGCCTCAGATACACATAGTTTAAAGATTCCTGAAGGAAAGACAGCTTGGACGCTTATATTTGTGGGGCCTAATAAGGGTTCTAAGCAATTTGCAAATTTTAATAAAACTAGCCAAAACGCCCGTAAACTATGATAAAATTCATCATTCCAATCGCGATATTTATAGCGGTCGTTTACGGAATCTCCTATTTCTGGACCAACTCAAGCTCTAAAGGCAAAAAAACCATGGCCTATGGCTTAACAATAGCCCTAATAACAGGTATTTCACTGACTGTTTACCTAATTATTGACTAATGAAGTTAAAAGGCACTAAATTTCAGCTAAAAGTATGGAATTTTTTAAAAAAAATACCTAAAGGAAGTGTTAAAACCTACTCCCAGGTAGCTTCAGCTATTGGGAAACCCCGTGCTATCCGTGCAGTAGCAAATGCAATAGGAAAAAATCCCTATCCTATCAAAATCCCCTGTCACAGAGTTATAAAATCTAATGGTGGCCTAGGAGGCTATTCAGCTAAGGGAGGTATAAAAATGAAGAGAAAATTACTAAAAAAAGAAGGTATAACCCTCTAGAATTGTTATTTGACGGGCGATCTGGCGTATTAGGCTTTTTATTATAATATATTTTCAAATTCCCCAATTAGTTGCACTCTGCAATCCAAAGTCGCAAAAAATTAGCTATCTATGGCCGTTTAAAGGGTATATTCCATAACTGCAATGCTTCCAAAAATGTTCAATAACAATGCATTTAGATCATCCAGAATCGTTGCAAATATTAGTAAATTTAACAATATTAATACTAATTTTTATATTTTATTCGTATTTCTGTTTTTTTCATACATTTAAATCTGGGAGTTTTTAATTTTTTTCTTTATTTCACCTTAAATAAGCATTATTTATCAACGTTTATTTGATTTTCTTAAAATATATGTAAGTAATATTTACTTATATATTAATTATTAACATTAAATATTTTACCTAACTCATTGTATTTATTAGAAATACTTTAAACTATAAAAAACTACGATGGGGATAGTAATTAATGACATAAGCGTTGATGTTACTATAACGCTAGCTACACTATCAACCACCCTTCTCTCTGAGTACATTGATCCAACTAAATAAGTTAAAACAGCACTGGGCATGGCTGATTGAATTAATAAAACACCTGCTGCAAAACCATCTAATTTAAGATAAACTATCAAAGCATAGCCTATGAGTGGTCCGATAATTACTCTAACAGCTCCTAATATAGTTGCATGAGTCCAAGAAACAACTTGAAACCTTGAAAGAGCTATACCTAAAGACATCAAAACTAAAAAAATAGTCGTGTAAGTAAGAAGAAAAGTTGTATTTTCAAGAAATCCTGGGACCTCCCACTCAAAATATAAAAATATAACAGAGGCAATAATTCCATAAATTGGAACATTCTTAATCAAAATATTTAGTGAGAAACTTTTTTTGGCTAATAGAACACCTACAGTAAAGTGTAGCAAGATAATTACTGATGCAATAGCTGATGCTACACCTAAACCAGCAGTCCCATAAGCAAATAAACATATAGGTACACCCATATTTCCAGTATTAGGTAAAATCAAAGGGGGTAATTCGCTTATAATATCTCTTTTTAAAATAAATAAAAAAATTAATCCAAGAAAAGAAAATCCACCAATTATTATCAAAGCGTAAATGAAATATTCAATAAATACAGATAAGGTAACTCCAGTTGTAGTTATGGTATAAAAAATCATAGCAGGAGTTCCAATATTTCCTGCAAAGTTCGTTATAAATTTTGTATCGAAGTTAGGATCTTTTACGCCTAAATAATAGCCAACACCTATTACAAAGAATACTGGAAAGAGTACATCAAATAATTTTATATAGAGCTCCATTAAGCTCTTACATCAGATTTTCTCGGTTTTCTCAACTTTATTTTATCATAATCAATAGCGGCTTCGAACTCCATTAAACGTTTATGTATTGATCTAAGTTCGGTAATTCTTGTCCAGTTATATAAAAAAACTGAAAATGCATCCTTAACTTCACCAAATGCATTTACAACTTGCATCATTATACCTAATGTGAAAGCTGCCGTAAATAATCCTGGAGCCATTATTAGAAAAGGTACAATTACAAATAATTGCCTATACCAAATTGCCCACAAATCAAAATATCCATAGTGTAAAAATAATCTGTGATAATTTATCTTTATGCCAGTAAATAATTGTAAAATTGTTGGTGCTTGAACGTAATTTTTTCTATCATCTTCACCGTAAACTAATTCTTTTCTAAAAGCTGCTTCAACTTTTTGATTGTTGTATTCTAGACCAGGTAATTTTATACCA
>MDSZ01064164.1_pt1 | contig 10857 bp, 10 predicted proteins | sample 811201 | NCBI WGS metagenome assembly MDSZ01 (sample SAMN05326647, study PRJNA326480) | marine metagenome | isolation source: seawater | place: Indian Ocean: North | collected 2010
AAGTGCCCGGTAGGCCTCTAATCCAAGAACACGCTGAAAACCATCCGGAATTATGGTGTGTCCTTTTCTTACAAATAACGATCCTACAAAATGGCCGCCCGGTTCTAATACACGACCCACCTCTTTAAGCAAATTTAAGTCACCGTGGATATCGTAGTGAGACTGAGGTACGTAGGAAACACCCGCATAAAACACGTATTGTGGAATTGCTACGACATTGAAGCTTTCAGATTTTGATTGTAGCGCTCGTAAATCCGTCATTTGGTAATTTAACTTTAGCTTGGAATAGATTTGGAGTTTGCGGTCACCAATTGCTACAACTTCACCACTTAAACCAAGAGACCAACACAATTTATCTTCGACTCGGCAAAATACTAGAACTGGATCGCGGTATCGATAAATTGCATTCGCACACCATTCTAAAGCAATTAACGTGAAGATTTTGTCGATATCCCCCAAAGATTTAAATTTATCGGAGGTCTCGTTGGATACACTTTGCCGGTCCCAATCAATTCCCCATCGAACTTTAGATTTAAGTCATTAAACATCTTCCGGCTAATGCCAACCGGTACGATGCCAAGCGGCGCAGTCGATTTTGGATTAATTTTTCCCAAATTCTCACGTTCATCATTTCTTCTTTCCCCTTTACATATACTTCCTCTCCGCAACCAATTGATTTTGAATGTGCAATATTCTGACTGAGAGAGCATCATTATAAATTACCACGTTACGATACTATTTCTCGTTTTTACGTGATTTTTTGACTGTAGAAAAACTACGCCTATGAGCAATAAATTTATCAGCCGAATATTCCGCTGTTGGTTAAAATATTATCTGTTCTCCCTAAGCTTGAATATAGGCCGGGGCCGATGCATCATTTTGTAAGGTTTATTGATGAGAGGCACATGTAGTTTTGATTTTAATCAGTTAACTTAGAATTTTTTTAAATTTCTTTTTTTACGTTATAGTAAGCTAAGAGATCGCAGCAAAAAAAGCATAGGAAGATGACAGAACAGAGAGAAACCGTATTAGTTACTGGTGCCGAGGGATTTATCGGTTCACATCTAGTCGAGTCATTGCTTAGGCGTGGTTACAAAGTCCATGCTATGGTTCTATACAATTCATTCAGTTCCCGAGGTTGGTTAGATGAAATCGACCGTGAGCTGCGCCGCGATCTGATTCTGTTTTTTGGTGATATTCGAGATACTCAGACGATAGAAACAGCGATTAAAGGATGTCAGTCAATCGTGCATCTAGCATCCTTAATAACGATACCATACTCGTATAATGCTCCGACTTCTTACTTTGATACTAACGTTCGTGGCACGATTAACGTTCTGCAGGTTGCCCGCAGCTCGGGCGTAAGACGTTTTATACAGGTGTCGACCAGTGAAGTTTACGGATCAGCTCAACAGATACCGATTCCCGAAACACATCCTCTAGTTGGACAGTCACCATATTCCGCTTCGAAAATAGGGGCAGATCAAGCAGCGTATGCGTTTTTTGCGTCCTTTGGTGTTCCAGTTGTTATAGCTCGGCCGTTCAATACCTATGGACCGCGTCAATCTGCTCGCGCAGTCATACCAGCTATAATGACCCAAATAATCGCGGGAAAGAAAACTGTTGAACTTGGAGACACATCGACCACTCGTGATTTCAATTATGTAAATGACACGGTGGAAGGGCTCATAGCCTTGCTGGAAAGCAACAAAGGTACTGGCGAAGTTTTTAATATAGGATCGGGTTATGAAATAAGCATAAATGATCTGATAGGCTGCATATCATCTGTCGCGGGAGTGGACATAGCTGTTTCTGTCGATGAGGGAAGGCTAAGACCCATAAATTCTGAAGTGCAGCGTCTTTGTGCCGATAATACAAAAATACGAAATACTGTTGACTGGCTGCCTGTTTTTACTGGTCGCGATGGCTTATGTAAGGGATTAGACCAAACTTTCTCTTGGCTTTCTTCAAATCCAAATTTTTCAAGCTATCATGCTGAATATTATAACATTTGATATTGTAGAATGGCGTTTATAAAAGATTTCATACACGCGATTCGCAATGTTGTGGGGCCTGGCCAACATCACTTGCACGAACCTAATTTCGGAGGCGCAGAGGCGGAATACCTAAAAGATTGTCTCGATACAAGAATGGTATCTTATATCGGTCCATATGTTGGAAAATTTGAAGATGCCATTGCACAAGAAGTAGGTGTGGAATTTTGTTTTGCCACCAACACTGGCACCTCTGCTCTTCACCTGGCATTGATCGCAGCTAAGATAAGGCCAGGCGATGAGGTCTTGATACCCGCATTTTGCTTCGTAGCTCCAGCGAACGCGGTAAAATATATTGGGGCTACTCCCCATTTTGTTGATGTAGATCGCCGTACCTTAGGTTTAAACGTGGAAAAGATAGAAGAATATTTGTCGGGTCATTCAGTGATTCGCGATGGAGGTTGCTACAACATAAAAACTGGAAACCATATAAGCGCCCTTGTCCCGATGCATACTTTTGGGCATCCTGTGGATATGGACAGCGTTTTATCTCTTGCAAAAAAATATTCCCTTCGGGTTATAGAGGATGCTGCAGAAGGAGTGGGAAGTACCTACAAGAAGATGCATGTTGGATGCCTTGGGCATCTGGGGACTCTTAGTTTTAATGGCAATAAGATAATTACTACTGGCGGCGGGGGAGCGGTCGTTACTAATAACTCTGATCTTTTTGAAAGAGTTCGGCACCTCGGGACGACTGCAAAAATACCGAATAGGATTGACTTTTTTCACGATGAAATAGGCTATAATTATAGGATGCCTAATTTGAATGCTGCAGTTGGTTATGCACAACTCGAAAGTCTTAACGCAAAAGTAATGGCAAAAAGAAAACTTTATAAACTTTACCAGGATACTTTTGCGGGGCTTAACGGAGTGGCGCTCTTTTCTGAGGCGGATAGCCGGCGGTCAAATTATTGGTTGCAGACAGTAATTCTAGACAGTGAGTTAGCATGCAGGCGTGACGAAATCATTCATGCCTGTAACGAAGTTGGAATTTTTGTGCGGCCAGCTTGGAATCTCCTTAATGAGTTGCCTGCTTTCAAAGATTGCCCAACCATGGATGTTTCTATCGCTAAAGACCTACAAAAGAGAATCATAAATCTCCCGAGCAGTCCGGGCCTCTTAGAAAACTTAACCAGTTAGCGCGACCTGCCGTGAGGTTCACTAAATTAACGAGGTAATAGGCAAATGACACTTAAAGTCCTTGTAATAGCCGTGCACCCAGACGACGAAACACTTGGTTGTGGCGGCACTCTTTTGCGCCATCGAAACGAGGGTGACTCAATATATTGGTGTATTGTAACTGAACCCTCCAAAGAGGCAGGCTGCAGCGCGGAACATATAAGAACTCGCAATATTGAGATCGATAGAGTTGCTCAAATGTATCAGTTTTCCTCAGTTACAAGGCTTGGTGTAAGTGCAGGTAGGGTTGGAGAAAAATCTTTGATATCTCTTGTTGCTGCTTTCTCTGACGTGCTTTCCTCTATTCAACCGGATATCATTTATTTACCTTTTCTGTACGATGCGCACTCGGATCATCGTTATTGTTTTAATGCTGTAATTAGCGCCAGCAAATCTTTCCGACAGCCCTCCGTTCAGAAAATTCTTATGATGGAGACACAGAGTGAAACAGAATTTGCGGTTGGAGTTGCAGGCCAAGTTTTTGTGCCCAACCATTTCGTCGATATAACCAAATATTTGCAGCAGAAACTTTCCATTGCAAAAATTTACAGCACTGAATTTAGCCAACATCCCTTCCCGCGTAGTCAGCAAAATATAGAATCACTCGCTGTGATACGAGGTGCAACGTCGGGTTGCTTTCATGCGGAGGCATTTCAATTGATAAAGGAAATACGGCGATGATTCATGGGGGCGACAGGGTTGTCGTTATAGGTGCAGTCAAATCTGCTGAAAAAATGCTTTTTAGTCTCGCTGAATGTGGAGCTAATATCGTGTGTGTGGTGTCTCGCCAAAACAATGGAGCTCATTCGGATTATTCTGACCTTTCGATTACTGCTTCATTACTGGGCATAAATGCATACAAGTGTGATGATATAAATGCTAAGTCGACACTTGATTTTCTTAAAAAAATAGCACCAGACTATGTTATCTGTCTTGGATGGTCGCAAATCTTTAGTCCTGAGCTTCTATCGATCGCAACCATTGAGAATATCGGATATCATCCAACTGCATTACCCAAGAATCGGGGGCGTCACCCCGTAGTTTGGTCTTTAGTGCTAGGCCTTGAAGAGACTGCATCTACCTTTTTTTTTCTTCGGGAGGGTGCAGATACTGGCCCTGTTATTTCGCAGGTTTCCGTGCCCATTTTTTACGAAGACGACGCCTCCGTCCTTCTTGATAGGCTTGCTGATAAGGCCTCCGAACAGTTGGCTATCATTTATTCGCAGATAAAGTCTGGGGCAGTTATACCAATATTTGAGCAGCGAAAAAATGAAGGAAATTATCTGCGCGGTCGCAATTGGGGTGATGGGAGGATTGATTTCCGAATGCATTCCCGCACACTTTATAATCTTATCAGGGCGTTAGCTAAACCGTATCCAGGCGCCCACATTGAAAATGCCGGCAACAATATAAAGGTATGGCTGGCTGAAGAAGTGCAGTGCGATGACCAGAATATTGAACCGGGAAAGGTGATTGCAGTGTGCAATACGCATGTGACTGTCAAAACAGCGGATGCTGCTATTTGCTTGAAAAATCATGAGTTTACTGAACTCCCTTGTGTAGGAACATACTTATGAGTGAAACGGTTGGTGGTTTGGGCAGCAAAGCAAATTCTAGGAGGACTAGTGATACCGCAGTCGTGTTGTTCGTTTATGAGGGTAGTTTGCCGTTCTTATTCCAGGCATTGGTGTCAATTTCGCAGCAGGATGATGAGGATTTTGACGTTATTTTGATCAATGATGGGATTGTTGGCCTGGCCGAAAAATGTGAGAGCATTGGCCTTCGGCAAATTAATATCAATATAATACATATCTCCGGAACTATCCCTCAGATTCGTAAGCGGGGGCTTAAAAATATTATTGCGCATGGTTACCATTATTTAATATTTGGCGATGCCGATGATTTGTTTCCAGCAAATCGAATACGTTTGGCAAAATCATTTCTCCAGCACTCCGACATCGTCGTGAACGACATTCGGCCATTTGGCGAAGCTGGGTATTATGCTAACAAGCCGTATTTCTCCACTAGGTTAGTGAATAACCAGGTGCTTACGAAAACCGATCTCTTAAATGCTAATATGATGGGTTTCACAAATACAGCTATTCGTGCGTCTAGCATTCCCGAACTTCTTTTGCCAGATGATTTGATAGCTGTTGATTGGGCTCTCTATGCACAATTAATTGAGGCCGGTGCAATAGCAGTTTTCACTAGCGAAACATACAGTAGGTATAGGATCCATCAGGCCAATCACTGCACGCTTGGTGCTTGTCAACCGGATACATTCCTTACTCATTTGGACGTTAAACTAAGGCACTATCAAAATTTATCGCAAGCGCTGCCCGGGTTGAATTCAAAGTTTCAAAAGGTTAAGGCCTTAGCAGTAAAGATGAAAGATCATCAATTTCGCGATCGGTACATAAACTATGTGATGAAAAATAAAATAGCATATCCTTTTTGGTGGGAAGATGTTGGATTAACCTTTAGGGAGTTACATCAGTGATCAGCCGTAATTTGGATTGTCCTTACGTGGTGGCAGAGATTGGAGCAAATCATAACGGGGATATGGACCTGGCGCATAAATTAATTGAGGAAGCTATAGCTGCTGGTGCCGATTGTGTAAAATTCCAGAGTTGGTCCAAAGATACGATCTTTTCGAGAATTAAATATGAAGAAAACTACTTTATTGCTGATGATTACCGCAACCGAGATGATTTCACACTAGAGCAGATCGTGGAAGAATTTTCAGTATCGCAAAAAGAATTAATTGAACTCAAGAAAACTTCGGATTCTTTAGGGGTAGATTTTGTGTGCACCCCATTTTCAAACCACGAAGCTGACTTCCTTGCCGCGGAACTGGATGTTCCTTTCTTCAAGATTGCATCGATGGACGTAAACAACTATCCGTTTCTGGAGCATGTAGCTCGTATTGGAAAGCCAATAGTCTTTTCGACCGGCATGAGTACTCTTGCTGAAATAGACCGTGCTGTTGCCACTATTGAAAATACTGGCAACACCGATATTTGCATATTGCACTGTGTAGCCGAATATCCACCGGAAGACGCTAACACCAACTTGAATAACATAGTCACTCTGCAAAGGAATTATCCTCAATTTGAGATAGGGTTTTCTGATCACTCGATCGGAGTTTGTCTCCCTCTCGCGGCCGCCGCCCTTGGGGCTAAGATTATTGAGAAGCACTTCACTTTAGATAAAGAGATGAGCGGATGGGATCATAAAATATCTGCATGTCCAAAAGAAATGGCAATGATTTGCGACGGTGTTAAACGTATCGGATTGGCCATGGGTTCGAATCGAATAGAAACCCCCGAGAGCGATGAGCGTAAATTAGAGTTTCGCCGGAGTATAGTTACGACCCGTGCCATCAAAGCCGGAGAGAAATTTGCAGCGAGTGATTTGACATTCAAACGCCCAGGAACTGGTGTGAAACCAGAGTATTATCAATTAATGATAGGAAGAACCGCCCGACGTGATATTGCTGAAGATGAGGTAATTCAATTCAGCGACTTTTAAATAGGAAGATCTTAACAGATGGTATTATGCGTGGATATCAGCGAATTACTAAGATCTTTTATCTCCATAACTTGGCAAAGGCTATATGAATAAAAAACAATACCTTAATCTGGACCAGATTCTTAATATTACCGTTGATGTCTCTACGCCCGTAGGTGATGCGATTCGGGCGATGGATATTGCTAGTATGCAGGTTCTATTAGTGACCGAGAATACTACGAAATTAGTGGGAATATTGACAGATGGGGACCTGCGCAGAGCCGTATTGAAGGGTTTATCACTGACTCAAAGCATAAAAACAATCATCCAAACTAATTTTAAACGCATAGATTATGCTGAGTTTAGTGAAAACATGTTTATTGGCGATAACTACGGATATACGCACATGCCGGTCGTCAAGGAAGGTAATATTCTTGCAGGGCTTTTGATTTCGGAAATAATTGAAGCTCCGAGGTCGATAAATAGCGAAAGAAATGATACCCCGATTATTATCATGGCAGGCGGTATTGGTTCAAGATTAGCTCCATTCACGAATATACTACCGAAACCACTCTTGCCGGTCGGCAGCCAAACAATACTGGAGAAAATAATTGATACATTTAGAGCACAAGGATTCTGGAACTTTTTTGTTATTTTGAATTATAAAAGTGAACTTATAAAAGCTTATTTCCAAGAAATGGCACTTCCGTATGATCTTACTTTTATTGAAGAACCTACGTTCCTTGGAACAGCTGGTGGTCTCAGATGTTTAGATAAGCATTTAAATGACCGATTTATTCTTTCTAATGCTGATGTTGTTCTAGATATCAACTACATGGAGGCACTAAAACATCATCGGCGTACCAATGCGAAGGCTACTATAATAGCTGTTGAGAAAACCTCTTCTATATCTTATGGCACTGTAGAATTTGATAAAAAGAATACTGTAACAGCAATAATAGAGAAACCTCGTATAAGTCATCACATCATGAGCGGACTGTATATTTTAGAAAAAAGCGCATTAGATTACCTGCATGAAAATGAACCGTGTGGAATGGACGAACTTCTTAATGATATGATTGCTGACAAAAAGAATGTGCAAGCATACGTTGGTGATGGTGTTTTAATGGATATTGGCCAGTTCAGTGAGTATCGTAATTTTCTCCAGCACTTTGGGGTTCTTTCGTGGTAGTACTTGGCCGTACAATTCCGAATTAATTTTCGTAAACTTTCTCAGTCCCTAGCAATCGGAGAATAAAGTTTTATTAGATAATAGTGTGTCATAGAGCTCGAGTTATATGGGAAAAGCGTATCTGTTGTTAGCTTATTCAGGTAGTCAGCCCTGTGTGATGAAAATTAAATCGATGAAATATAACGGAAGAAAAAAGTGAAAAACACCTGGCGGTTTGGTGATCTGGAATTAAATTACATTCGCGAAGTCTTGGACTCCGGCTTTGGCTCCAGCACATCAGGAAGCATGAATAACAGGTTTGAGGAGGCCTTTTCGAAGGCCGTAGGTGCAAAGTACGCCATCACTTTCAATTCAGGCACATCAACTTTACACGCAGCGCTTGATGCACTGGGTGTCGGGTATGGTGATGAAGTGATCACTTCACCGCTTACCGTGATTTCAAATCTCGATGTTATCCTCGCTCAGAATGCAATCCCCATATTTGCAGATATTAATCCGGGCACTTTCAATATCGACCCGACGGATGTGGGCAATAAGATTACTTCGCGGACAAAAGCAATCATGCCAATTTCACTTTATGGAGTGTCATGCGATCTTGACCCACTGATGCAGCTAAGCAAAAAGCATAACGTGCCTATTTTAAACGATGCGGCTGAAGCATTTGGCAGTGTTTATAAAGGCAGGCCAATTGCTGAAATTGCTGATATAACAAGTTATTCCACTGAAAATTCGAAGCATATAACGACTGGCGATGGTGGTATTGTCGTTACTAACGATGAAGTTTTAGCTGGTAAGATGCGTAAATTTGGTAGCCTTGGCTATGCTGCCCTTAAGCCCACAGATGGGCGTATCAGGAATAACAAAGATATTTTTCAAGATCCAAATTATAAGCGGCATGACGCATACGGCCACAATTACCGAATGCCGGAAGTAGCTGCTGCTCTAGGCTTGGCTCAAACGGAAAGATTAGATTTCTTTTTGAATTTGCGGAAAGAAATTGCAGAAAAATTCCTTTCTGTCATCGTCGATTGCGACTTTTTGGAGAAGCAAGTTGTCCCTGATGGATCAAATAATTCCTATTGGACAGTGGCGGTCAAATTTATGCACCCAGATATAACTTGGAAGGAATTCCGCTCTAAGTTTGTTGAGAATGGTGGGGATGGGATTTACGCTGCTTGGTCACTTCTTTATCATGAAACATTTATGACATCGGGTATTTGGAAAAAAAGATGTCCGCCTCTTTATCAATCATTGGAATATCCTCTTGAAGGACTCTGCCCGATCGCAGAGAGGGTCCAGCCCAAAATTATGTTGCTAGTTAATAACTATGGATCGGTTGCCGAAGCAGAACCACAGTTTGAGTCGCTTCGCAAAACTGTTGAATACTTCTCATGAGAATTGGAGCTCTAGTTCCAATCCGACTCGCGTCGGAGCGCTTGCCCGGCAAGGCACTTATCAAAATTTGCAATCGACCGATGTGTTTTCATTTACTGGATAGGGTGTTGGCAAGCAAATTTATCGATGATCCTAAAAATATCGTGGTGTGCACTACTTGCGATGCATCCGATGATGAGCTTATTGCCCCGATAGAGGCATATGGATGCTCAATATTTCGTGGTGCCACAGATGACATCATTCGGCGGTTCAGCGATGCTATGGCAGCTTTTGATCTTGATTATGTAATACAGGCTGATGGTGACGACCCTTTATCAGCTACTGAGTATATGGACCAAACTATGGACACTCTATTAAAAAACACTGATGTCGATATAGTAACAATTAGAGGCTTGCCTCTCGGCTGCGCTACAAAAAGCTTTAGTCGGAATGCTATGAGCAAAGTAATGGCAGCATATAAAACTAAAAAAAATGATACTGGATTTATTTATTTTTTCACGAAGAGTGGTCTATGTCAGCATCTGGAAATAGTATGTAAAGATCCCGCTCATCAAAATTCTGAAGCTCGGCTGACATTAGACTATCCTGCCGATTTAAGGGTTTTTAAGGCGATTTTCGAAGAATGTTATGTGCCGCGAGAGAAACCAGCTAGCCTGGCAACAATTATAGATTTTTTAGAGAAAAATCCAGAGCTTATTAAAGAAAATCAGCATGTAGAAAAAGAATATTGGCAGCGTACTGCTGAAAGAGCTCAACTAGAGTATAGGAACGCAGATGGTAACCTGGAGAGTATTAAAGTTTAGTGTCGAGAAGTCAGGTAAATGGCTTCGCAAATTTCCAGCTTCGTAGCAACTACAAAGACTTCTATAAGGGCATTTAACATCAATAAAAATTAAAACGTGGAAAATAAGAAAACAGGCACTTTCGCTTTCCAGGTTATTTTAAACATGGACCAGCCTTCAAACTATCGGATTAAAGAACACGGCTAATATTGCAGCATCATCCGTTTCCCCTGGCCGTCGTTCTCACTGGCTGTTCAAAACCATTGAGTTGGTTTTTCCTAAAAGCAAAGCACACGCCTGTATTTTTTACACCGGAGATCAAAAAACCAAATGAATTTCTTTGGGTGGAAAATTTAAAAAAATTTTTATCTTACCCCCGAAGAATTAAGCACCGGATTTTTCTTTTTTCTTTTTTTTCCGTATGTAGGAGCAGATTTTGCACTGACAACGATACCTGAAACCGCCAGATCCTCATCAGGCACTGCACGTAAAGAACGAGCAAGATTTGGGCGAATCTCTCGAACGATTTTAAGGGCTCTATTTTTCGTTTTGATAGGAATTTTGTCCCATGAGGTAGGTGCCATTTCTTTTTTTATCCCCGCAAGGCGGGTAATCCAAATATTACCATTTAAGTTACTTTCTTTGAGCCATTCTCTATAGCGATGAATGAGTATACGATTTGGGCGGCCCGACTTACTTGTCATGCGGCGATAAATTGACTCGTTTATTGTTAGATAAGTTAGGG
>MDSZ01088043.1_pt1 | contig 10857 bp, 13 predicted proteins | sample 811201 | NCBI WGS metagenome assembly MDSZ01 (sample SAMN05326647, study PRJNA326480) | marine metagenome | isolation source: seawater | place: Indian Ocean: North | collected 2010
AACTTACTGAAGACATTAATGAAATGGAAAAAATGCTTAATGAGTATCTTCAATTTACAAGTTCATCATATTTAGAAAAAAATGAAATATTTAATCTTAGTGAATTAATAAGTAAAATAATCAAAAAGTATGAGAATAAAAATATCTACTCAAAACTCTCAAAAGATATAAAAATTAATGGAAGAAAAAACTTAATTGAGAGATGTATCAATAATTTGATAGATAATAGCATTAAATATGCCGACAAAGTCAATATAGAGGTAGGCAAAGGAACAAATAATCTATTCATAAAAATTGAGGATGATGGTCCAGGAATCCCAGAAAAAGAGTATGACAACGTGTTTAAACCTTTTTATAAAATTGATAAAGGTAGAGCGGACTCAAAATCTAGTGTTGGTTTGGGACTTTCAATAGCCTCAGATATAGTCAGATCTCATGGAGGAAATATTAAGTTGGAAAAATCTTCATTAAATGGTCTTGGAGTAAAGATATCTTTACCTATTTAACTTTTCTTTTCTTTTTTTTTGGCTTTTGAATTATTTTTTCTAAATTTTCAACTCTTTTGGATAAAATGTCAAATTCATCTTTACTTGTAATCTTCATTCTAAAAACTATTTCATCTCTTTTAAATTTTAAAATATTCATAATTTCATTTGCTAAATCTTTTGAGGATATAAGGCCTTGTTCAACAAGCTTCGCCAATCTATCGAGAACAAAATTTGAATTTTTCATATATTGATATAATAACTTAATATATTTTATAATTAAAATTAAAAATGTTCATTAATAATTTTGACCCAGTTGCTATTCATTTTTTTTCTTTTGAGGTAAGATGGTATTCTATAGCATATATTTTAGGAATTTTATTAGGTTGGATTTTAGCAAAAAGATTTTTTATTATTGAACAAATCCTTAAGGATAAATTTGATGATTTTGTAACTTATTCAATAATAGGGATAATTCTTGGGGGAAGATTAGGATATGTATTTTTTTATAATTTTGATTATTACACTAATAATTTTTTCGAAATTTTTAAAATTTGGCAAGGTGGAATGTCTTTCCATGGAGGTTTAATTGGAATTATTGTTGTAAGTGCCTGGTTTTCAAAAAGAAATAATCATAATGCTTTCAAATATTTGGATGTTGTTTCAATGGTTGCGCCTATAGGTATTTTTTTTGGAAGAGTTGCTAATTTTATTAACTCTGAATTATATGGCATAGAAACAAATCTCCCTTGGGCAGTCAAATTTATTAAAGTAGATGAATTATTTAGGCATCCATCTCAATTATATGAGGCTTTTTTTGAAGGAATAATTTTATTTATAATTTTGATTTATTTTAAAAATAGAGGCTTTCTAAAAATACCAGGCTTAATGTCTGGATTATTTTTAATTTTTTATTCAATTTTTAGATTTCTAATTGAGTTTCTCAGAGTACCAGATATGCATTTGGGTTATCTCTATTTAAATTTAACAATGGGACAATGGATCAGTTTTATATTCTTATTAATTGGAATCTATTTAATTATTACGAAGTATGAAATTAGAAAAAAAACATAAATTATTACCACTTGATAAATTTATAAATTTTTCTCTCTACGATAAAAATAACGGTTACTATATGAAAAAGAAGAGATTTGGTAAAAAAGGAGATTTTATTACCGCCCCAAATATCTCTAGACTTTTTCCAGAAATGATAGCTATTTGGATAATAAGCTTCTGGCAAAGCTTGGGGTCTCCAAAAAAATTTAATTTGATTGAGCTAGGAGCAGGAGACGGTGAAATGATGAAAATTATAATAGAAAGTTTAAGAAATTTTCCAATTACTCATAACTCGTGCAATTTTTTGATATACGAAAAAAGTCCATCGTTAATAAATGTGCAAAAAAAAAAATTGAATAAAACAAGAACTATTTGGATAAAAAAAATAAATCAAATAAATAAATACCCTAGCATATTTATTGCAAATGAATTTTTTGATGCATTGCCAATTAAACAATTTGAAAAAAAGAAAAAGGAATGGTTTGAAAAATTTATAAATTTAAATAATCCCAAAAAAGCTTTTATTTTTGATAGAAAAATAGATATAAAAAAAATTGAAAAACGAATTCAATTGGAAATTTCTAAAAATCAAAACTTTATTGAATATTCAGAAACTCAACTAAATTATTTAAAAAATATTGCAAAAATTATCAAAAAAAATAAAGGAGGATTGCTTTTGATTGATTATGGGTTCACTAATGGAAAAATGAAAGATACTTTACAAGGAATTTCAAATCATAAATTTGCCAATATTTTAGATAACATTGGAAAAGTAGATATTACACATAATATAAATTTTAATTTGTTCAAGAAATATATTGATCGACTAGGTGATTTAAAAAATAATTTGACCACACAAAAAAATTTTTTGCTTAATATGGGTATTAAAAAAAGAGCCGAAATTATAACAAAAAACAAAAATTTTCTTCAGAAAGCCAACATTTATTATAGAGTTGAAAGACTAATTGATGATAGACAAATGGGACATCTTTTTAAATTCATGTTGATTAAAAATAAAAAAAATAAATTTAAGTTAGGATTTTAAAAAATTGATTACATCAAAAAAATTGTTAAAACAAAAAAAAATTTCTCATGGTTTTTTTAATAGAAATGGAGGCAGTTCTAGTGGAATTTATAAAAGTTTAAATTGTGGACCAGGATCAAATGATAACAAAAATAACATTAAAAAAAATTTAAAGATTGTTAAAAATAGAATTAACAAAAAATCTAAAAAAATCTTCTTAATTCATCAAATCCATAGTAACAAATTTATTTTTATAGATAGAAATTTTAAATCAGATACAAGAAAAATTAAAGTTGATGCAATAGTGACTGATCGTCGAAAATTTCCAATTGGTGTCCTAACTGCAGACTGCGCACCTATTTTACTATTTGATAAAAAAAAGAAATTTATAGCTGCGATTCATGCGGGTTGGAAAGGAGCATTTAAAGGTATTATCACAAAGGTAATCAAATTTATGATCAGAAAGGGTTGTAAACCAAAAAATATTGTTGCTGCAATTGGTCCTTGTATTGGAAAAAAGAATTACAATGTAAAAGAAGATTTTAAAAAAAAATTTATTATTAAGAGTAAGAAAAATAAAATTTTCTTTAGTTGTAATAAAACTGAAATTTATTTTGACTTAGCTAGTTATTTAAAATCTGAGCTCAAATTTAATAAAATCACAAATATTGATATGAAGAATATCGATACTTTTATCAAAAAAAATAATTTTTTTAGTGCAAGACAAGCTTTAAGATCAGGACATGATGATTATGGTAGAAATATTTCAATAATTATGCTTAATTAAACTTTTCAATGAAACTATTAACCGGAAACAGCAATAAAATTCTTAGTAAAAATATTTCAAAATATTTAAAATCAAAACTTGTAAATTCAAGTATCAGAAAATTTGCTGATGGTGAGATCTATATTGAGATTAATGAAAATATTAGAGGAAATAGTATTTTTATAATCCAATCAATTTCATCTCCTGCAAACGACAATTTGATGGAGTTATTATTATGTATTGATGCTCTCAAAAGATCTTCAGCAAAAAATATAACAGCTGTTATTCCTTACTTTGGATATGCAAGACAAGATAGAAAAGTTGTTCCAAGAACATCAATCTCTGCAAAGCTAGTTTCAAATTTGATTACAAAAGCTGGTGCTGATAGAATTGTTACTGTCGATTTACATGCGGGCCAAATTCAAGGATTTTTTGATATTCCTGTTGATAATCTTTTTGCAACACCAATTTTTGCAAGACATGTTAGAAAAAAAATAAAAAATAAAAAAATGATTTGCGTTGCTCCAGATGTTGGTGGCACAGAAAGAGCAAGGGCACTTGGAAAACTTTTAGGTGTTGGGCTTGCCATAGTAGATAAGAGGAGACCAAAACCTGGTCAGTCTTTAGTAATGAATGTTATAGGAGATGTAAAGGATAAAACATGTATTATTGTAGATGATATAATTGACTCTGGTGGAACTATAGTTAATGCAGCTAAAGCTTTAAAAGAAAGAGGAGCTAAAGAAGTATATGTATATATTACTCATGGAGTGTTGAGTGGAGATGCAGTGAAAAAAATCAAAAATTCTGTAATCAAAAATTTAGTAATTACAGATACGATTGACAATAATGAAAAAACAAAAAACGTAAAAAATATAGAAGTTTTACCGATTTCAGGCCTTATGGGAGAAGCCATAAAAAGAATATCTAATTCTACATCTGTATCTGATTTATTTAAATAATTACCTTGATTATTTGTAAACATGGGTTAAAAAATCTTTCTTTATGAATTCTTTAGAAGCTAATATCAGAGAAAATAAATCTAAGGGACAACTTAATGCTATAAGAAATAGCGGGAATGTCCCAGCAATCATTTATGGTGGAAAAGATGAAAATCAAAAAATTTCAATATCAAAAAAATTGCTTAAAGCTCTTATAGAGAAAGAAAATTTTTTATCTAACATAATAACTCTTAATATTAATGGTAAAACTCAAAATGTTTTACCTAGAGAAGTAAAATACCATATTATAAGTGATGAACCTACCCATGTAGACTTTCTGAGAGTACTGCCTGGTGTAAAAATAAAAATTGAAGTTCCAGTGAACTTCATAAACCATGAAAAATCACCAGGATTAAAGAGAGGTGGAGTGCTCAATATAGTAAGAAGAAAAGTTGAATTAAAATGCCCTAGTGAAAAAATTCCATCTAATTTGACGCTTGATCTTGATGGAATCGATATTGGTGAAAGTTTTAAAATCTCATCAGTAAAATTAGATACTGAGGTAACACCAACTATTCAAGGTAGAGACTTTGTGATAGCAACTTTGGCAGCACCCACTGTAATGAAAGAACCTGAAAAACCAGCTGAGGCTGAAGCTGCTGAGGGTGAAGAAGGAGCTGAAGGCACAGAGGGAGCAGCTGCTGCAGAAGGAGATAAAACTGCGACTGATGCAGCTAAAGGAGATAAAAAAGAAGGTGACGATAAAAAACTTGCTGACAAAAAACCAGCTGAAGATAAAAAATAATCAATCTTGTTAAGAATTTAATCCATAAAATTATGCTTTTATTTGTAGGATTAGGTAATCCAACTCCAGATAGTGAAAACAATCGACATAATGTAGGATTTAAAATTATCGATTCTATAAATAAAAAATTTGGACTTTCAAAACAAAAACCAAAATTTAAAGGATTATTAACTACGGGGAATATAGGGGATAAAAAAGTTTATGCCATCAAGCCATTAACTTTCATGAATAATTCAGGTATTTGCATAAGAGAACTGATAGAATATTTTAAAATTGACGTAGAAAATGTTATAGTTTTTCATGATGATCTTGATATTGAATTTGGAAAAATAAAAACTAAATTTGGCGGATCAAATGCTGGACACAACGGAATTGCCTCTATTGACAAGTTTATAGGTAAAGATTATTCAAGAGTTAGGATTGGAATTGGAAAACCAAAAAATAACATTCAAGTTTCAGATTATGTTTTACAAAACTTTAATGAAGATGAAGCTATTAGTATTGAAAAAATTTCAGAGAATATAACAGAATCAATATCAATTCTTGTCGAAAAAAAATTAGATCTTTTTTCAAGTACAGTTAATAATAAATAATGAGCTTTAAATGTGGAATAGTAGGTTTACCGAACGTGGGTAAATCTACACTCTTTAATGCATTAACTAATTCAAGTAAAGCCCAAGCAGCAAATTTTCCATTTTGTACTATTGATCCAAATATTGGTGTTGTTCCAGTTCCAGATAATAGACTTGAAAAATTAGCTAAAATTTCAAAATCAAAAAAAATAATTAATACTACCATTTCTTTTGTTGATATCGCTGGTTTGGTCAAGGGTGCTAGCAAAGGTGAGGGTTTAGGTAACAAATTTCTTTCACATATAAGAGAAGTAGATGCGATTTTACACATGATAAGATGTTTTGACTCAGATGATATTCAAAATGTTAACCCAACAGTAGATCCTATTAGAGATCTAGAAATTATTGAAACAGAAATGATGCTTGCTGATATCGAGTCTATTCAGAGAAGATTAGAAAAAAATAATAAAAAAAATATTGATGATGATAAAATAAAAATTCTTAAGCTAGCTTTAGAATTAATTAACAATAATAAAGATTTAACCTCTTTAGTTTCTGAGTTTAATAAAAAACAGCTTAATGAAATTGGATTATTATCTTTAAAGCCTAAAATATTTGTTTGTAATGTAGATGAGTCTAGTATCCAAAATGGAAATAAATACACTCAAACTTTTATAAATAAATTTGGAAACAACAACACAATGATTGTGTCTGCTGACATTGAAAATCAAATTAATGAACTTAATATCAGTGAAAAAGAAAATTATATGGAAATGATTGGATTAAAGGAAACTGGATTAGAGTCATTAATTAAAAAGGGTTATCAAATTCTAGAATTAGATACATATTTCACATCTGGGCCTGAGGAAACTCGAGCCTGGACAGTAGAAAAAAATTGTACAGCGCCTAAAGCTGCTGGTGAAATTCATACTGACTTTGAAAAAGGTTTTATTAGAGCTGAAACAGTCTCATATGAGGATTTTATTACAAGTGACGGTTGGGTGAATGCTAAAATAAATGGCAAAATGAGATTGGAAGGAAAAGATTATATTGTGAAGGACGGAGATGTTTTAAACTTCCGTTTCAATACGTGACCAAATTTTTTTCATACTAAAATAAACTAAAATTGTTAGAATTATTAAGTATACAATAGCTTTAAACCCCATTCTATGACGGGCCTCTAAATGGGGTTCAGCTGCCCACATCAAAAATGTAGTTACGTCCTTAGACATTTGTTCAACTGTTGCATTTGTTCCATCAGAATATTCGACAAGACCATCTGATAGTTGATTAGACATTTTAATTTTATTACCATACATATATTTATTGTAATAAACCCCATCATCTAAAGTTATTCCCTCTGGTGGTTCCTCATATCCTTGAAGAAGTGAGTAAATATAATCCACTCCACCACCTCTTGCCTTTACTAAAACAGACATATCTGGAGGGTATGCACCACCATTTGCAGCTTGAGCAGCCTTTACATTTTCATAAGGCATTACAAATTTATCTGATAACTTTCCTGGTCTAGTAAACATGTCACCATCAGCATTTGGTCCATCCTTGACTTCAAAAGATGCAGCAATAGCTTTAGCTTGAGCTTCAGTGAATTCGGGTCCACCTTTTTCAGCTAAATTTCGATAACTTAAATATTTCATTGAATGACAAGATGAACATACTTCAGTATAAACTTGATATCCTCTTTGAAGTGCAGCTCGATCAAACTTGCCAAATAGACCTTTAAAACTCCAATCAGTTTTCAAATACTCTACTTTCTCAGCTGAATTAGAATTAATATTAAACCCAAATAATAAGATTATTAGAAATAAAGTTTTAAAAAAATTTTTCACTTATTTGTTAAAACTTTCCTTATTTTTTGCTGTAACTAAATTAGGAGATCCTCCCAAAACAGGCTCTGTAATACTCAATGGTATGGGAAGAGTTTTTTCCTTATATCCTAAGAGTGGCAATACCACCAAAAAGTGTAAGAAATAGTATGCTGTTGCTACTCTTGCTATTAATAAATACAGTCCTTCAGCAGGCATTGCTCCCACATAGCCTAAGATCAAAACATCAGCAACAAGAATCCAATAGAATTGTCTATATAAAGGTCTAAATACTGCAGATCTTATTTTAGAAGTATCTAGCCATGGAAGAGCAGCTAAAATAAAAATAGCTGAAAGCATAGCTACCACTCCTAAAAGTTTATCAGGAACTGATCTTAAAATTGCATAAAAAGGTAATAAGTACCACTCCGGAACAATATGTGCTGGTGTTACTAATGGATCAGCTTCAATATAATTATCTGCATGACCTAATATATTTGGTGAATAGAAAACAAAAAAAGCAAAGACAATCATAAACATTAAAAGAGCGAAACCATCTTTGATTACTATATAAGGATGAAATGGAACTGTATCCTTAGAAGGCTTTTTAATATCTATACCAACTGGATTATTATTTCCAGGGACATGTAGTGCCCAAATGTGTAAAACAACTAAACCTAAAATCAAAAATGGTATTAGATAATGAAGTGTAAAAAATCTTGTTAATGTTGGATTGTCAACTGAATAACCACCCCATAACCAGGTTACGATACCTTCTCCTACTAGAGGAATTGCACTGAATAAATTTGTAATCACTGTAGCCCCCCAGAAACTCATTTGACCCCATGGAAGAACATATCCCATAAATGCAGCAGCCATCATTAAAAGATAAATTATTATTCCAATAATCCAAATTATTTCTCTTGGAGCTTTATAAGAACCGTAAAATAATGATCTGAATATGTGAATATAAACTGCTAAAAAAAACATTGATGCACCATTAGCATGAATATATCTAATCAACCAACCATAATTTACGTCTCTCATTATATGTTCCACACTATCAAAAGCCATATCAGCGTGAGCTATATAATGCATAGCTAAGACTAAACCAGTTACAATTTGAGTGATCAAACAGAAAGTTAAAATTCCACCAAAGGTCCACCAGTAATTTAGATTCTTAGGAGTTGGATAATCTGTAAGGTGATTTGCAAGTGTAAGAAGTGGTAAACGATCATTAAACCATTTTCCAAATTTTGATTGTGGTGTATATTCTTGATTACTCATTATAATTATCCAATTTTAATTGTATTTGTGTTAACAAACTCATACTTAGGAATTTCCATATTTGTTGGTGCAGGACCTTTTCTTATTCGTCCTGATGTATCATAGTGTGATCCATGACAAGGACAAAACCAACCGTTATAATCGCCTTTCTGGTCTAAAGGAACACAACCAAGATGAGTGCAAACTCCTAACATCACTAACCACTCTGGATCTTTAGCACGATCCTCATCATTTTCAGGATGTTTTAAATCCTCTAACTTCACAGATCTTGCCTCTGCTATTTCCTCTTGAGTTCTTCTCCTAATAAAAACTGGTTTCCCTCTCCACAAAACAGTTATTGTTTTTCCAGGATTGACCGCACTTATATCTACTTCTGTACTCGCAAGAGCTTTAACTGATGCGTCAGGGTTCATTTGGTCAATCATTGGCCAAATTGTTGCTCCTACTCCCACCGCCCCTACAGCATATGTAGCTGTGAACAAAAAATCTCTTCTATTAGTTTTTTTTTCTGACATTAATAATTTTAATTAAATATACTCAATTTTGATAATTTCTACTTAAATATATGATTTCATATAATATAAAATGCTAAATTTACTACTGAAAGAATGACACAGAATTTGACTAATGATAGGCCTAAAATTGCGTTATTTGAACCTGATATACCTCAAAATACTGCTGCAATAATTAGAACTTGTGCCTGTCTTGGTGCAGAATTAGAGATAATTAAGCCCTGTGGTTTTCTATTAAATGACAAAAGATTTAAACGAGTAGTTATGGACTACATGGATGAAAAACTTATAAAATTTCATCAAAGTGCAAATCACTTTTTTGAGTCTAAAAAAAATGAAAGAGTTATATTAATGACCACTAAAGCATCAGTTTCTTATACAAATTTTGAGTTTATAAAAAATGACACGATCTTATTTGGAAGAGAGAGCGCTGGAGTACCACAAAAAGTTCATAAATTAGTCAAAAATAGATTGAAAATACCAATGATAAATAATAAACGCTCTCTAAATATTGCCACATCGGTAGCAATCATATTGGCAGAGACTTTAAAACAAAATAAGTTAATTTAATGGAATTAAAGATTAAAAAAGACTTGGCAAGCAATTGGTTCAAAAATTTACAAAATGCAATGTGCCATAGTGTTAAAAATTTTGAAAATAATAAGATTGAATTTGAGTCAACAATTTGGAAAAAAAATCAAAAAAAAGATGAGGGTGGTGGTGAGTATAGAATATTAAAAAATGGAAAAATATTTGATAAAGTTGGTATTAACTACTCAAAAGTTTATGGTAAGTTTCCTAAACAATTTAGTAAAAATATTCCAGGGGCAAAAAAAGATCCTAGATTTTGGGCCTCTGGAATTTCTGTTGTGATGCATATGAAGAATCCACTTATTCCAGCAATGCATTTTAATACAAGATACATTCAAACTACTTTTGACTGGTTTGGTGGAGGGATAGATATAACTCCCTCAAAAAAAGATGAAAAAGAAAAAAAAGATTTTCATAATATTTTGAAAAAAATGTGCAATAGACATAATAAAAATTATTACCTTAAATACAAAAAATGGTGTGATGAATATTTTTATTTACATCACAGAAAAGAACCAAGAGGAATAGGGGGAATATTCTTTGATTATAAAAAAAATAATTTTTTTAAAGACTTTAAATTTGTAAGAGATGTTGGTGTAACTTTTCAATTCATTTTTGAGAAAATTATCAGAAAAAAAATGAGAGAAAAATGGACAATTAAGGATAAAGAAAATCAATTTATAAAAAGAGGAAGATATACAGAATTTAATTTATTGTATGATCGGGGAACAAAATTTGGATTACAAACAGGTGGAAACATTGAGGGAATCTTGATGTCTTTGCCACCATTGGCAAAATGGAAATAAAATATGAATAAAGAACCAATAACTTTAAACGGCTTAAACAAACTTAAAGAGGAGTTAGTTTTTTTGAAAGAAAAAAAAAGACCTGAAATTGTTGCTGCGATAGCAGAGGCGAGGTCTCATGGAGATCTTAAAGAAAATGCAGAATATCATGCAGCCAAAGAAGAGCAGTCACATAATGAAGGAAGA
>MDSZ01104944.1_pt1 | contig 10857 bp, 11 predicted proteins | sample 811201 | NCBI WGS metagenome assembly MDSZ01 (sample SAMN05326647, study PRJNA326480) | marine metagenome | isolation source: seawater | place: Indian Ocean: North | collected 2010
AATTGAAAATACTTTATTCTTTCTATGTGTTATGAATGGTTTAAATTAATTTAGAGTGCAAAATTTAATAGAAAAAAAATTTATAATCTATTATCTTTACTTGATATTTGAATTAGCTATAATAGAAATTATTAAGGGCTAAATAAATATTAATAAGAATTGTTACGTTTTTCTTTTTAAAAATTCAAAGATAATAATCAATAATATTATTAATGATATAATTAAAAAAACTTTTTCACTATTTCAATACTAGCATCAAGCACAGCACCTTCACCAGATTTTGAATGAGTAACAAAATCAGCTATGCGTCTAGCTTCAATTCTTGCATTTTTTGGTGCAATCCCAAACATTGAAGCTTCAATGATTTTAGCATCATAAAACCCATCTCCCATATAAATTAAATTTTCAAAACCATATTTTTCATTAACATAATTGAACCTATCTTGTTCAGAAACTAATTCAAGATCAAAACCTAAATCATCGACTATACGTTTTTTTGAAATCTGGAACCCGCGTTTATCTGCAGTAATGAATTTTATTTCAACCTTGTCTTTAATAAGTTTTAAACCATCACCATCATGGGGTCCAAATATCTTATAACTTTTCCCGCTTGATGAATAAAGAAATTGACCAGTTGTCATTACACCGTCAACATCTAGTAAAAAAATAATCTTTTTTGTTCTTTTATATTTTATCACGGTGTTAATCATACTTAAGATTTATATAATATTAATTAAGTTATTTTATTAAGCATTGCAGTATACAAATAAAAAATTTTCTTCCACATTAATTCATTCCTAAAAGTAGACGCTGCATAATCATATGAATTAAATGAAACTTTCTTGTATAATTTTTTATCAATTGTCAAATCAATGATTTTCTGTGCTATACCATTATAATCATTTTTATCAAATTTAAACCCTGTTTCCCCATTTTGAATTAATTCATCTGCGCCACCTCCTTTTACTGCTACTATTGGAATAAATTTGCCCATAGCCTCAATATAGATTCGACCAAATCCTTCTTTATAACAGGGGTGAAATAATATATCTATATCATTATATATTTTTTTAGAATCTATCAAACCTTTGAAAAATACAACATTATTTAATTTATAGATTTTTATCTTATTCATAAGACTAAGATAGTATGAGTCAGTCTCATCTGGAAGAGAACCATAAATATTAAAAATTATACTATCATTAGAAAATTTATTTTTAATTATATTAGCAACTTCAATTATTAAACTATGGTTCTTCACATTTGAGGTTACATTGGCAACAGATCCAATTATAACTTTACTCTTTATAGTTTTATTTTTCTCCACTTCAAACCAACTATCAGGTAGTGAATTATATATTATTCGTAATTTATTTTTTGGAAAATATGGTGCCAGAAATGAAGCTGTGTGTTTTGAATTTGCAATGACTTTTGAATTAAGTTTATCCATAAACCAACAAACAAAATTTGGATAGTTCTGAAAAGGGAAATTGACAATAGATCCATTATTATTCCCAATTGGTTCTCTAATATGCCAAATGTGAGGAACATTTGATATTTTTGCAGCTAACAATCCATCAAGACCCCAAACTGTATTTGTATGTATGATATCTATCTTATATTTTTTTATTAATCTTATCATTTTTATTACTGGCAGAATATGCCACCCACTAAGAAAAATATGATATAGATAGTTTATTTTTCTATCATACCAAGTCATTTTATTTGGGATATGCCAACGCATTTGTCTAATTATGAAAATTTCTTTACAATGTTTTTTAATTATATTAAGAAGTTGAGAATCTCTATTCTTATAGGGACCTAAAACTGCATATACATTATGACCCCTTTTTGATGCTTGGGAAACAATTTCAGATAAACTTAGTTCAGCACCACCAATACCATTACTAGGTGAAATATATAATATGTTCATAATATGGTTGAGAGTTTTATTTCAAGAATTTCGAATAATAAATTGAAAAATAGGGATTAGAAACACAGCAACTATTTAGCTAAGAAAAGATAAAAATCCATAAATTATAATTACGCTATCGTAAATTATTTTTTTCTTAATCATAATATTATTTCTATTATTTTCTCTGCTACCACACCACGGTTTACAAAGTATTTTTTTATAAATTTTTTACAATTATTACGATAAAACTTATTTTCACTCATTATTCTAAGTACTTTAGCTTCGAATGATTCATCATTATTTGCAAATTCAGCAATTTTTTCATCAAGATAAAATGGAACATGTACATTTTCTAGTTTATCAGAAATTATGATAAGAGGTATTCCCCAAATTGCTGATTCCATTCCTGCTCCAGAGTTATTAATTATGGTAATATCATTAGTGCCAAATGGTATTTCATGTTCCCTATCTATTAAATTTAAATTATTTACATTACCAAATTTTTTTTCAATATAATTAAAAACATTGTCATTTACATCGCTTGGATGTTCTTTGATTTTAATTATGACATCTGGGTTTTTGATGGCATATCTAACACAAATATTTATACTTTCAAAAACATTTTCCATTGTGGTATGTGACATCCCAGAATTTGGTAAAAAAAGCAACTCTAAGGATTTTTTCTTTACAATATTAAAATCCTTATTTTTTTCTTGGACAACTTTAAATACTTTATCAAGTGCTACATTTCCAACTGATCTTATTTTTGATTTAACATTATTTTTAATTTGCTTATTTTTAAAGAAATCTGACCACACTAGATAGTTGTCTGCATTCGAATTGCGAAACATTATATGTTCCGCAATCAAACCATGTTGTATAACATATGTAGGAATATTTTTCTTTTTTGCTTCATTAATTATTGTTTTAGCAATGAAGAGCTCGGCCTTAAAAAGTATAACCTTTCCATTAAAATCTTTTAAAAATGAAGAGAAAATAGTTTTTAATAAATAATGAAGTTTTAAATATTTATAAACGACTCTTCTATATTGTTTTTTTTTATAATTATAGTCTGGCTTTTGCGATAAAGAGGTGTATAATAATACAACCCACTGAAATATTACCATTCGTAAATAATTTATATAATTATTATGCGCAGGCAGAAAAATCTGATTTGGATAGATTTTCTCAAATTTTTTATAGGAATTTTGAAAAATGTGAATGACTGAAAAGGGTATCTTATCATTTATTAATCTATCACCTATTGGCCTCATATGTTGAAAGTGATTTTCGTTCATAATAATGAAAACTAAATTTTCAAGATTTATTTTATTTTTCAATGCTGGAGATAACAGATTTTTTGGAGGCTTAATTGTTTCTTTTAAAAACTGTAAAAAAGAATAGTCGTTTTTGTAATTAATTAGCTCATAATCAAAAATACTGTGTGGAAATTTCATAGTTGAATATCCATTATTACATTTATAAAATTTTTGTGAAATAGATTAAAACAATTGCCTCTATTTTAAATATCATGATTGGAACTTTTGCCTTTGAAATAATTTTATATTAAAGCTACGAAAAATCATTTTTTTTAAAAATATATTCGGCATACCTGAATTCATTATTACTATTTATATCGATACCTGTTTCCTCTGGCATAACGAATCCGATTGAATTTGAGCCAAGTTGAACTCCAATGATTATGTTTGGTACTTTAAAAACATAAACAGCACAATTTCTAACATATATTTGTGGTAATATTTCTGCTTCTGTTTTTTCTTTTTCATCTTTTATGAATGGGATCAATTGATTTCCCTTCATTGTTTTTAATTTGTGCGGATGTACCATGTGAGATAGCTTTGTTACACTTACCGCAGAATCAGAGTGTGGATTATTTTTCAATAATCGTATTGTACCATCAATATCTTTTCCGCTTCTAAATGGAGAGCTTGGCTGAATAACTACAACCAAATCAAAAGTTTGATTATATTCTTTTTTCATATATTGAAGAGCATGTAACTGATACTCTATAGCAGGGGAATGATCTAATGATATAGATTTTGGACGCTCTATTATAATTAAATCAGTATATTTACTACCAATTGATTTTGCTTGTGCATCGTCAGATGTCAAAACCACTTTATCCAATAACTTCGCAGATAATGCTTGTTGAATTGCTAAATCTGTTAGTGTCGTTCCAGCAAAATTTCTAAAATTTTTATTTTTAACTCTTTTTGAACCAGCGCGAGCAGGAATGATTCCTAATATATTTTTAAACATTTATATTCGCCAATTTAGACAATTTCTTAGCTAAAAATATTTCTGTCTTATTAAATGACTCTTTAGTGTTTCCACCTATATGGGGTGTTATGATGATATTATCATTGTTTTGTGCGTATTTAATTAAAGAACTTTTTGGAAAATTAAACTCGTCTTCAATTACATCAAGAGCAGCCCCACTTAAACGTTTACTCTTTAATGAATAGATTAATGCATTACTATCAACAATCCCACCTCTTGATGTATTAATTAAAATACTTTTTTCTTTGAAATGACTAAATAAATTTTTATCAAAAAGGTGATGATTACTCTCATTATAATCAATGTGAATAGAAATAATATCTGATATACTAACTAATTCCTTTATGCTTTCAGTATTTTTCACCCCATTAATTTTAAATTTTTTTATATCATATCCTGATACATTTGCACCCAGAGCTATAAAGTAATCTGCAACAATCTTTCCTAAACGGCCCATACCTACAATGCCTATATTCTTATTAAATACTTCAGACCCTTTAAATGAATCTCTATTCCATTCTTTATTCTTTACGCTCAGTACTGCATTTGGAATTTTTCTTAGTATTGATAATGTTAATCCAATTGTTAATTCCGCAGTAGCACGAATTTCCTTTAGAAATTCATTTTCACCCTTTAGGCTTAAAACCTTTATTCCTAATTCTTTGCAAGTTTTTAAATCAATGTGGTCTAAACCAGTCGCTGGACATATAATAGCAGCAATTTTTCTTTTTGGGTTACAAAGTAAATCTTTAGATATTTTGAAACCCAATCGCAACCAAATAAAATCGTAATTTTGAAAAACCTGAGGTAAATCATCTTCTTTAAGCTCAATCAATTCAATATCCATAATTTTTGATAAAATATCAATCGCTTCATTGGAAAAACCTTCTGGCTCAGCTATTATTAATTTTTTTTTTGACATTTAGTATAATTATCCGTATTTGTTCGAATTTAATTTTCCACCAGGTGCATCATTAGTATCTAGGCGTTTTAGAAAATATGGATTTTTAATGTCATCTGTGTTATTTGACCCTCGCCACATGGTCAAGGCGAATATGATATTTGTTGTTTTGAATAGCGAGCCGAGAGTGATATCAACCGCGTCAATTCCCCCATAGGGATAAGAAAAAGAATGTATTGGTGATTGTGTTAAATTTTCAAGATACTTTACAGATTTAATAATATCTTCTTTGGCTTTCTCAAGAGCAATTTTCGATAAGGGAGTATGGTCAGCCCCATGAGAGCCTAGTGAATCTGAATTACTCAAATTTTTTACATCAATTTCTTCCATATATAATTTATCAGCAAAGTCATGCTCATTTTTTACTAGATTTTTGAAAAAATAATCAACTAAATCATCCTTCTTTTTTTTACTTAAAACAAAATTAAGAAAATATTTAATTTTTCGTGCTTTTTCTGTATCATACCGATATTGATTGATAAGTAAATGATTATCGAATTCATAATTTGAAATATTACACTTATCATCTAATAGTTCGAATAATTCACTATCATCTAATTTTGTTCTGATAAAATGAAGCTTATGAACATCCAGCACTAGCCTATTTTTGATTGCATTTGTTGGAACAAAAAATATTGCTGGTATTTTCTTTGATTGCAATAAATTAAATACTTCTATTTGCTCTTTAAGACCATCATCGAATGTTATCAAACAATATTTTTTATTAAGAGATTTTCTTTCCACTATTATTTCCACTAACTCTTTTTGAGAAATAAACTGATAACTTTTTGATAATACATCAATCTGTTTGAGAAAATCCTTGATACTTATTGGATAAATACCTGATGAATATTTTTCTTCTCGAAAGTAATGAAAATTGACAATAAGCAATTCACCCATACATTAAAAATAAACTAATTTGTTATAGGAAAGGATATTTGCAAATTAAATGAAAAGCTTAAATATTTCATTTTTCGATAAAAATGAAGTTGTCTTCTTCCTAGGCACATATTTTGTAAAGTTTTTTAATTTTTCATAATTTGATCCTAGAGAAAACTCAAAATATGAATCAATTTCTTTTTTGAATTCTTTATCACTATTATTTTGCTTATTTTTTTCTTCCTTTTTATAATTCTTATTTCTCATGTCTCTTATTCTCAATAACCTTAAAACCAGTTTTTGTTTTTAGTACTCTATTTTTTGAATCGTTTAAATTTTGATTTAATGTATAAAATCTATCTCCTACTTTTAGTTCTGGTAAAAGATTATCACCATTTTTATTTATAACGGAGCAAATAATTAATTCCCCATCATTAGATGCTACATTAATCCATTTACCATTATTGCGGTAAATCAAGCCATTTTGAAATGGATGAGTATAACCATCTAATTTTTGTGAAAATGAATCTTTAATCAAAACAATATTTCCATTAAAATGACACCTTGCTCCTCCATAGGGTTCATCAAATGCACGAATAAATCTATCTATTTCTTCTGCATTCCAACTCCAATTAATCCAACCGTGTACATCAGCTCGCAATCTAGGCCAATAGGTTGAAAGATAAGGAGGTTGCGATTTTTCAAAATATTTATAATTATCAGAATACATATTGACCAATAAATCAAACAAGAATTCTATATTCTTGGTCTCATAATACGAGATGTAATCAATCGGTTTTATACATCTGGGCGGATAAATAAATTCTTCATATTCAATTATTGGACCCTCATCTATTTTTTCAACTAGCTTATGTAACAGACACATACCTAGCCTCTTACCTGTCAAAATAAACCAAGAAAATATTGTACCACCTCTATCTCTAGGCAACTGGGTTCCATGTAAGTTGAAAATGTTAAATTTCATGGACGCAAGATGATTTTCATTTAAAATCCATGGACAACCTACTGAAATGCCTATTTCATAACCCAAAGAATAATTTTTTTTCAACTCATCTAATAGTTTATTTTCATCGTTGCATATAATTGTTTGATCTTTTAAGGTTGAATTAATTATAGTTTTACTTTGTTTTGCGTCAGTTAGAATTTTTAATTGGAATCCTATTTCTAATAACTGTTTTGCTACAGAATCGACAATAGCATTATAACCCAAAAACAAAATCTTTTTTTTATGTGATATCATAACCAGATTTTTCAATTTTTAATTTAATATCATAAAAATCTTTTTTTATATATCTACCAATTTTTACTGGTATTATCTCTGGAGAGAAGGATTTTTTAAATAAGACAATTCCCTCTTTTTTTTCATCAGTTAAATCAATACCACCAAGGTCTAAAGTTTCGAAACCATTTTCCTGTCCATATATGCAATATTCATAAACTAATCTTCTTAAAGCCCATGAAAAGAAATTTTTTTCAATATTTATTTTTGATTTTCTCCCAGAAAATATTCTACCTAATCTAATTTTTTTTTTGTGAGAATATGCAGTTATTCCAGCACAGTAAATTCCATTGAATTTACATATCATTACGTAACTATTTTTCATTTCTTCTTCTGGAATTGGGAACCAATTTCTATCCATCTCACAACTTTTGTAAAATGAATATAAAGACTCTAAATCATCAATATTTTTTATAACCTGAAATTCTTGCCTATTAAATGTTCTCCGTATATGTTTTCTGCAAGTTGGTTTAAAATTTTTAAAAATCATATCAATTGGCTTTGTTAAGTCAATTAAAGCTGATTTTTTTTTTATAATATCATATTCTTCATCGATGAAATTATTGTAGCTTATAACAAAGGAATAATCAAATTCATTTTTATACTCCATCAAATCGTTGGATGAAACATTATCCTTTAGTAAACGGTGATAAATGAAATTTTCTAATTTAACTTTAAGCATATCTGCATTTATTAATAAGATAGTAACTTATCAATTTCAAGATCCACAGTAGATATCAATTCAGCAATTTTTTTTCCCGCTGTCCCATCTCCGTATATATTTTCACTTGGGTAATGTTCGTTTTTTATTTGAAATTCTATTGCTTTTTTTATTTTATTAGCATCTGAGGAAACGTCAATTACATTTTTGCCTCTCTGCCTATTATTCTGTCTAGTACCAATATTAACTGCAGGCACACCCAAATAGGAGCATTCACGAATTGCAACGCTTGAATTACCAATTATTACTTTACTATTTTTGAGTAAAACAAGAAAATCAGTTGGTTCCATATTTTTGAAAAACCTAATATTTAAATTGGGGCCATGTTCTCTAAATGACCTAAGGCCTTTCGATGTACCATCTGATCCAGCATCCACATTAGGCCAAAACCATAAAACAGGAAAATCAAGATCTTTTACAGCATTTAAAGTTTCCTCAACCTGCTCTCTAGCTAATTTATATTCAGTTGTAACTGGGTGCTGCATCACAACTACATATCCATTTTCTAGGTTAACATCAGCGCCAACTCCACCATATTTTTTTATAGGATCAAATTGAGAACAATAAACACTATCTATTCTTGATGCAATATCTATTGAAGGACACCCAGTCACAAAAACAGTATCATTCATTTCACCCATTTTAATTACGCGTTCTGCAGCCTTTTTATTAGAAACAAAATGAATATTGGATAACTTTGTAACAGCATGTCTAACTTTTTCATCAATCGACCCCGTCACCTCACCGCCCTGAATATGAATTACTGGTATATTCATATAAGAAGCTGCAATCGCAGTTGCAATTGTTTCGTACCGATCTGCAATAGTTAAAATGACATCAGGCGTTAAATTATCAAAAACTGTAGCTATCTCAATTAAACTAAGTCCTGTGGTTTTGGCCATTGTAGTTAATTCCTCACCTTCAATCACTGAGTATATTTTTTTATTTATCTTAAAACCATCATTTTCTATATAGTCAATAGCTTTTCCATATTTATCTAATAAAGCCGATGCTCCTATAACGAGCTGAAGTTCAAGTAAGGGATGATCATTTATAGCTTCTAAGGCAGTCTTTATTCTGCTATAACTTGGTCTTGCCGTAACAACTACGCATACCTTACGAATGTTCATTTATTATATCCTCATAATTTAAAAATTCATATTTTTTAATATCTTTGTTTAATCGTCCACCAATTACTTTTTCAAAATCTATAACAGAAACTCCAAAACCTGATGGTTTTTTACTTTCCAAATCATCAAATACAATACAATGTCCTTTTTTTAAATCCTTATTAACAGCCAAAGATTTTTCAAAAATATTTTTCATATCATTCATGCTCCCATCGATATCTTTTTGCCCTTTTTCCGTAAATAATTTCTCTACACATCTAATACCTTTAACCAATTCATACACTTCTTTAATTGTTATTGATGATGTTGAATCAGGACCGAACATATTTTTATCAAAAACAACATGAAATTCAATAATTTCTGCTCCCAAAGTAGTTGCGGCTATTGAGGGGAAAATTGTACCAGAATGATCACTATATCCTATCGGGCAAGAGAATTTCGATTTGTACTCATTAATCAGACTCATTTTACCATTCTCAGGATTCATTGGATATTGGCTAGTACAATGTAAGAGTGAATAATTTAAATTCAATTTGTTTAAATATTCAAAAGTGCAATGTATATCTTCCATAGTACTCATACCAGCAGATAGAATAATTGGTTTTTTTGTATCAGCTATTTTCTTTATAAGCAATTTATTTGTTAAATCACCTGATCCAATTTTATATCTTTTTACCCCAACCTGTTCCAATAAATCAACAGCAGCAAGACAAGATGGCGTAGACATAAATTCTAAATTCAAATCATCACAATGTTTTTTTAAACCTATCCATTGCTCTAAGCTAAACTCCATTCTCCTCCAGTAATCATACCTTGTTTTATCCTCATAACTAAATTTTATCCTAAATGGCTCTTCTTGGCCGCTCTCAGAATCAGCAATATGTGTTTGGAACTTGACTACATCTATACCTGTATTGGATAGAGCATCTATGTATGAGTGGGCAATGCCTAAGCTACCCTCATGTGCCTGACCTACTTCAGCAATAATAGTGGTTTTTTTTCTCATTTTAAAATAAATATATAAAAAAGGCTCTAAATATTAGAGCCTTTTTTATTATGTTAAATATATGGTTGAGAAAACTAGAAATTGACAGATAAACCTAAATTAAATGATGTAGGAGCACCAAAAAATACCTCAGCATCATCTGCAAATGGTCCTATCTTATCCCATGAGTTGTAAGAACTAATGTGAACAGCATCTTGGATGTAGACTTCGTCTAAAGCATTGAATACATGCAAGAATAATTGTGCTTTAGCTGGACCCAATTCAAATGGTAGGTCATAGTAAGCATGAATGTCAAGAACTCCATAAGAAGGAGCCTGCCAGATCTCATCGCTTCCAGTAAAATCACCAGAGGTTGGATCATATTCACGAGAACTTATATTCCAATCAGCAATATGTTTATCATAATATTTATATATTGCTTGTATAGTTGCGCCTTCAACTGGAGTTAAAGTAAATCCCATCACTAAATTTCTCTGTGGCATATCACCAACACCAAGATCCTTTAATGCGTAAGCGAACTGAACATCACTATCTCCATCTCTGTAACTCCCACTCGCATCATCGGTGTAGTTCCAATTTCCAAGACCAACACCCATATCTAATCGAACCATTGGATGAGCCTGCCAAGCTAGTTCAAATTCAAT
>MDSZ01179066.1_pt1 | contig 10857 bp, 16 predicted proteins | sample 811201 | NCBI WGS metagenome assembly MDSZ01 (sample SAMN05326647, study PRJNA326480) | marine metagenome | isolation source: seawater | place: Indian Ocean: North | collected 2010
AAAGAAAAAATACCCCCTCCCCCATCAAATTCTTCGTAATTGATGTAAAAGTGTCCTGTTTTCAAATCCGTAGATGCTATTTCAGGACCCACTATATCACGCCCCTCGTCAATAGAATCCGACAAAGAAGGAATAAACCCTTTCTTTATCAAATAATCTGCATATCGCCCATAGAAATTAGCCTCTTTTTTGGACTTGTCCATATCAGGGTATTGGAACGGGCCAAAAGTCAAATCGTATTTTTTCATTTTACCACTCCCAATTCAATAAACCAAACTGTGTTAAATCATTCAAAGGTATGACGGCCATCCAAAAGGGCTCCCCCCAACTCTTTACTATGGAAGACCAATCTGTGAAAAGTTGTGTTTCGTCATCATCAGGCTCTTCCCACTCTTCGTCATCCTCATCACCATAAAATCGGAATCTCACTGACCCACCCACTTTACTCTCAAGTGAAATCCAAAAAGTTTCTTTCATCAAAGAATCTTCCCAAACTAACTCCAATCTTTGCTCTCTCCAATCCGAAGAAGGAGAAAAACTCCAAAATAAGAGGTTTGGATTTTCCGAAATCTTACTAATGTAAGATTCCTCACTGATTCGGGTGGATTGCAGGTTAAACCAATCTTGTATGGGTCTTGTAATATGAAGCAATTGGGCAAAGAGTTTATTCCAAACGAAATATTGTTCATCTCTCATATCATCAGGAATTACTTCGCCATACATCGCACTGTGTAAAAGATAAGACCAATTAACAAAGGGAGCCTCTTTGGGATTGTTGGTGAGGAAATCAGTCATTCTTTTATACAACCACCAAGAAGGTTTCTTATCATAATCCCACGGAGAAGGACTTAGCATATTCTCTAAAAGAACCTGATACTCGTAAAGAAGTTGCGGAATAAATAGAGTTGCTACCTCTTTGTATGGTCCTGCGTCTATTTCACCATTTCGGGCATCACCCACCCGAAACTCCTCAGGCAAGCGATTCCTCAAACGCTCAACAACACCTATCTGTCGCTCGTATCGGGCTCTTTCCTTTTCGCTTAATTTGTAACTCATACACTCAGACCCCCACCACGGAACCAATCTGAGCCCGACTTACCACCCTTTCCACCATCGTAATACTCAGGGCCATACCATGTCGCCCCTCGCAAGGGGTCTTTTCCAAACAGGTGCGCCCGAATGTATTTCTTCGGTTCAGGGGCTTTGTAAGTGGCGGGTTTCATCATGCCACCGTAGCGTTCAGGGTCTTTCATATTGATGTCTATAAAAGCGTAAATCCTTTCACGCTGATTTCCTTCGCTAACTCGTAGTTTAGCCATTGTCCGACCTTTTACAAGGCGGAATTTCGCATTTCCATATCGTGCATGACCCGCACTACTATTGTAGTGGTCTTCAAATCTTTGCACGGCTAACTCAAGGTAGTCAGGTCGCTTTTCAAGCGGGATATTATGGAATTGTTTACTCCTCCAATCAAGCCCGCCTTTACCCCAATTCAGGATTCCAAGTCGTTCAAATGGCAATCGAAATACTTTGCTCATTGTAAACCCCCATCCTTAATGCGGTGTGCGACTATTTCAATATGGTGATTCAAGCCAAATATGCTTCAATGACGGCAATCGTGTCTTCGACACTTGCCTTGAACCACTCTTTACTGCGCTCATATTTCGCTTCAAGTAAGTGGTGAATCTCATTTTCAGCCTTTTGACGGTCTTCAACCTCTACCATGTAATCCATTCTGTAACCTTGACCCTTCTTTTGAGGTGTGTAAGTGTGGTAATTACTCAACCTTTGTTCAGCATCAATAGCCATACCCACTTTTACCCAACCTGCAAACACAGGATTAGTCACAATGTAAATCGTTCCCTCTTTTTCCAAATCCGTTAATTGAAGGAAACCAAGATTATTGAAACTCTCCAACTCTTGAGCCGTCATAGTGTAACGACCTGCTCTCCAAAAGGGGTGACTCTTCGCAATATACTGTCCATTGATGAACATTCTGTTACGGTTTCGGGAAGCAATACTCGCATAAGTTTGACGATTGCCCCACGGCCCATAGTAGTAGATTTGTCCGTCATCGTGGATGACTACTTTATTGACGATTTTTCCTTCACGAATTGCTTCTCGCTTCTTGGGATTACTTTCCGTCAAATTACCACTCAAAAGAGCCTGTTGTTGAACCTTAGCCTCGGCTTCTGCTTGAGCCACAGGAATAGGTCTGTTGCGTGTGCGGTATTCCTCTTCATCCTGCTTAGAGGTTGTGTTCTGCTTAACGACTACTGTTTTCTGCTTAGGAGCAGAAGGTTTCTGCTTAGAAACTGTGGTTTCTGCTTGTTCTATGTTTTTCATGTGAGCAGTTTGCTCTGCGAGAGAACGCAGATTACCCTGCTCGTCAAAAAGGTCAGGCATATACACCATATCTATTCACGCCTCCTGCTCTTCAGGAGTCGAGATAATTACATAGCGAATATATCGTTGGCCTGTGGCATCACGATTCCACTCATGTTCAAAGACATAACCTCGATTCTTCAAATCCATAATCCTGCGAGGAAGGCTTCTGATACGGTATACCAATTGTGCCTCACCATCGCTGATGCTGTCGTTCTCCGAGAAATGTTGAATCAACATTTCAATCTGCGTCATTCCATTCATATTCATTCTATTCATTTTTTTCACCTCAATATCTGTTCCTCTTTCTGTTCTTTCTTCGTTGGTGGCGAGCAACTTGTGGGGGCTTGATAGCCCACTTTACCGAATCTACTCGTAGAGCCTCCTTCGTCATCGGTTGATTAAATCTACGCAACATGACTGTCTTGAGAACACCATGTCGGACAATGCCGACTACTGCATCCCCATTACTTTCCCAACTTGTTTGGTCAGTCATACGAAGCGAGCCTAAGTCCATCGCTATGATGGCGAAATCCTTCTTCATATTGTCTTGAAGACGGTTCCACTTAGTTTCAATGGCATGGATAACACGCTTCTGTTCTACATCCGTTAAACGAATGGTCATTCTATCAAATACATGGTCATCTATCAACATTCTTAGCACCTCGTTCTCATTTTCCTCGTTTTTTTCACTCACAGTGGGAACCTCCCACAATATACCAATAAGGGTAGCCGCATTTAAGGCTTTCGGGTCCTTGCATCATCAAAACCTCAAAAATTAACATTTTCGGGTTACGCCAAAGGGTGTTTTTCGGAGTTTTTTGCACCTCCAATCGGACTCGTTCTGCCAACTACTTCACCGCCCCTACAATAGTCCCATAGGGGTATTCGCATTTAAGGCTTTCGCCTTGCGGCCCCATAACCCCCGTCATTTTGGACTTTTTGGAAGTGAGCCGAGGCTCAACCAATTGAGAATACCAAAGAAATCCACTTGAGGTTTGAAATGTGAGAATCGAGGTGTAAATGAAACAGGCTCTACTTTTGTGTCGTAACTATTCAATCCTGCTAAAAGATGATAGTCAATAAGTAAAACCAACCATTCACTCCCTTCTGCGTGAAAACCTAATCGTTGCTGCCCGTCAATCAAACTATTTACAGTTGAAATATCTAAATCCACAAGAAACTCATTTTGCTGAGGCCAATAATCTCTTACTTGGCGGTAGTAATCGTCAGGTGTTTCCTTTCCCCACGGTGAATGTGCCTTAAACTCTTCAGGATGATTCCAATAAGTGCTATTGCTTGAAGCATTGTAATTGTTAGGAGAATAACGAGATTGTTGATAGGGATTAGGCCACGGCTGATTAGTGACGACTCGTTCACTTTTGTTGATTGAAGTGTAGTAATCTTTTTCAGGTCGAGGACTACTTTTACGAATTGAACCTACTTGATTTTTTACCATCGCTTCTCTTATCCTTGCTCTATTATCATTATTGGTAATGGAAGAATCGAGATTCATACCTTTCGGTAAAGAGAAACGAAATCTTTTCACCGTATTTCCTTGCACCATAGGTCCTGATTCACTGAGAAAATTGGCTTGCCATTCCGAGAACGGCTTTATGCGTTTCCATTTCCTAATGGGAATAGCAAGCAAAAGACCTACATTTGAAACAGGATATACCCATCCTGCTTGATTCCCCGTTACAGTTTTTAATTTAGACACTACTGCATCTTCTAAAGGTTGCCCAAAAGACACAGTGTTCACCTAATCAAACATAATTGTAAGCCACAGCAGACAAAACAGCAAGAGTCGAGATAACGGCCATGATTTTTCCGTTGCGGTCTAAAAGAGCCCACCTTGTTTTTACTCTATTCAACAATTGAGTAGCAGAGTTAGCAGTTTCAGTAGCAGAATCAATCGCATCTTCTACTTCATCCACGGCTGCTTCAATATCTTCAATAGCCTCTTTTGCTTCTTCAACTGCTTTAGAAATATCCTTTTCCGCAATCGCATCTTTTACATCGGCAATTTCTTCTGCCGCAGATGTAACTGCTTCTGCCGCTTCCTTTGCTTCGTCAGCAGCCTCTTGCGTTTCTTCAATCAATTCTTTTGCTTCATCTTCTGAAATTACACTTTCCTTTTTAGCCATAATCACACAACCTACTTTTACAAGTGCCTACTATGCTATAAACTGTTGCTTAGATTGATAAGTTAATCCAATTGAGCAATCCGAGGTCAATTTTACGCACAACTTCTGCTTCGGAGGGTTTGAAAATCTTCAAGCAAGCCCTATGTTTACTTTGACGATAGTATTTAGAGAGATTCACATTCCATTTCGGCCTTTTATCTGCTTCCATCTCTCTGATAAAGGCGACAGCAGGTTCTTGATGTGTGGGGTTCTGCAATAATTCCAATTCTTTTGTGGTCAGAGTTTGTCCCGACATCAACTTATTCATTAGATTCTGTGCTTGTTGATGACTTTTGTGAGCAGAGTATCTTCCTTGATTCCTGCCGCTATAAGTTTGTCTCCTATTTTCTTGCACTATCCAAGTATCAAGACCTGCGTGAACAGAAAGTTGCTGATTGCCCCACTTATCTTTCACGATAATGAAAAAGTCCTCCCCTTTTGGCAAGTCACTGTATTTGAAACGGAAAAATCGAGGGGCATATTTGTAATTTCCTTTCTCCCATTGAACACCAATATACACAAACCCATCATCTGCTACCATACTGCTTACTCTTTCGTTGAGATGGCGCAAGTATTTTTCGATATGTTCTCCTTTTGTAAAAGTTTTGGGCCGACTCCACATAAAAGCGGAGTCAAAAGATTCCATGTTTCCAATCTGCTTGAGATTCCAAACCTCGTAAGCAGGGATAATTTCTTTTGGATATGCCTTCCACTTTTCTGCACTCACACTCATTATGTCGCCTCATCTTATACTAAAAGGGTTCCACTTTTAACACTTTTGTTGTTTTGAGCAGATTTCCCTCGTTCTGCTTACCAAGCAGAGTCCACTCAGGATTCGCTTTGAAAAAGGATTCAACCGCCAATTCCTTCTGTTTAGCCTCAAATACAACATCAAAGGTTTGTTCGTATGTATCAAACACACCTACGATGAATTGTGAATGAGCAGGTGTTTCTTTATCTTCTCCTTGCTCAAGTGTTTTACTTTCTGAATAGTGGCATACAGGTGTAACATCGGAAGGCCATGTGCTAAGGGCTAACAAAAGGGCTTCTTTTTCAGTTTGACCACCTGTGTTGAATTTGTAATGGTGATAATCAAAAACAATAGGTATACCAATGTTGAGATGCACACCATCGTATAATTCTTGAACAGAGTAAAGATTCGCTCTATCATCATTCTCCACAGTCAAGCGTTGTTGAGTATGTGAATCTAAAAGAGCAAAATTAGCACAAAATCTCGCTAAAGCGGCCTGTTTATCACCATAGGCTCCACCAACATGAATGTTAATTTTATTCTCATAAGAAGGGGTAAAACCCATAAGATTCAATATATGTGAGTGGCAATTCAATTCATTTACAGTTTTCTCAATCACTTTAGGATTGGAAGAGGCAAGAACATTGAATGGGCCTGGGTGATAGGAGAGTCGTTGTTGTGTTGCCTGTGCAAAGCGACCTATTTCCCTTAATTTTGCTAAGATGAGATGAGCATTAGGCAACTCTTCGATTTTGTAACCATATTCAAGATGAGAATGGAAGGGAAACATCTCACTCGACATCCTATACAGACGATAACCATTCTCAGCATTCCACTCAAGAATCTTTTGCAGAGCATCTAAATTGCTCATTATCAATTCCGCCACATACTCGTAACCTTTTTCTTGAAGTGTTTTCAATCGCAGAGTGCGATTAGAACAAACTCCTTGAGTGGTTAAAGTAGTGTTGATACAAGCGTAGCCGATATGATTGCGTAGCATGGTTACACCTAAAAGGTGGTCACTTTTAACACTTTCTATGGGAAGCGTCATTTTCTTATCGTGAGCCGACATCAAGAATAACCCACCTACTTGCTTTAGGTTCGGGAAACTCTTGTTCAACATTATCAATTTCATCCATGTAAGTGAAAAAAGCATCCCAACCATCAAAAATCCATCCTGAACGGCCATCTTCATCAGGCGAAGTGGGTAGCATACCCCAAAACCAATTACTTGCATTTTCCCGCCCACCTTCTACAACAAGAAGGGTTGGTTTCTTACTCTCTGAGGCGACTACAATTTCATGTATAGTCCCACAAAGATGCGTGTCTTTTGGAATATACGCAATCAGTATATCAGATAAATCTACACAACGCAGGTCTGCCCTTACAATCTCTCGCATTTTAGATGCAAGAACATCAAACTTCTTTTCATCTCGCAACCTGAGAGCGTTTACCTTTTCATCACCAATCTCTTCAAAATTATGGGTGTGTGATTTGAAGGGTTTATCCGTAGGGTCTAAAACCTTCATCCCATACTTTTCTGCTAATTGGGCAGATAAAACTCTTCGCCATCCTACACCATCATCGTCTGCATGGTCAATCGGACCGCACAAATATGCTACACATCCATCTAATCTTCCCATTTTATCACCAATCCACAGGTATCTTCGCCCCTCCAAGAAGGATAAACCTATTTTGGACACCAAAGGTATGAAGGTTTGACCAAAGAGTGGTATCTTTTTCACAATATTCTATGACTTCTGTGTAATTTCCTTTCAACCACTCGGAAGGTGCGTCTGCCCCATCCATAATTTTATCATCTCCAAGAGTCGAATTAACCATGTATTTCAGAGAGACACGGAAACCTAACTTATTTTTCATATACTGTGCCGTATCAATATATTGCCGTGAATCAATGAATGCCTGTAAAATATCACAAACATTCAGAGAAGAATCTCCCATTAAAACAGGAAAATCAAAACCAAGAATGTTTTGACCACCGATAAATCGGCCTTGCTCATACCACCCAAGCAACATATCTCGGAGTGAATCTAAAGGAAGAGTTTCTAAATCTACTCCTTGTGCTTCATCACGCACAAATCTCCAAGATTCTTCAGTTAATGGGTCGTATACTACAACCACATTCGCCTTTACATCATTCAAATCTCGGAAATCTTTTACTGCTGTGCTTTCAAGGTCAAGCGATAGCACATTTCTTCGTAATTCAAGGGTCGGGAAATAATCCCACTCATGTTCGTTCATCATAGTCGCACCATTCCTTCTACATAGGTCGTTGTATTTAACCTTTTATCCTTTTTGCGTCATTTTTTTCCTTAATGGTGCGGTGAATGACCCTCCGCATCTTGAAACATTCTACTTGGAACATAGTGCTTCCGAGAATTATTGTTGTCTAAATGGTGAAACACAATATCATTTTCAAGCACATTCCAACAGAAGTAAGAATTGTTAAAAGAAGCCGTATTTCCATCAAAGGAAACTTTCTTATCCACTATCAATAATTGCAGATTTCTCCCATTATCTTGATGTCGTAGGAAAAAGGAGCCTACTTCTTGATAATTCAAAATGGGCAACCCCATGACCATAGCAAACGGTTTACCTATCTCAAATAATCTTTCAAAAACCTTCAACTTGAGCGTAAAAGGAGGATTAGAAACGATGTAATGATATTCTTCATCAGGTTCATACTCAAAGAAGTCCTGTCCCGCCCACAAATGACTGTAAATCACATTGAAACCTGCTTCTCGTAAGCACAAAACAAACTCGCTATTTTCGGTATCAAAGGGACACCAAATAGTGATATTCTCTAAAGGTGTATCACAAGTTTCAGGATTATTCTGTAAATATGGGATAATAGCCTTGACTAAGATGGATGGGGTGTAATACTCATCTTTCTCATTCCAAGCCGTCTTTCTTAACCATGTGTGTTCTTCAACCATCCAAGCACACCTCGTTAAACATAAAATGGTAAACACAGAATCCTGTGGAATCGCTCAGAGCGTCTGCGATTTGGTCACTTAAACTATCTGCATCCTCATTTTCTTCCGCAAAGATGGAAACAGTCATCGTTTCCTCATCGAATTCGGGCTGTTCATAAGATTGTTTGTAACCAAACTCATCGTAAAAGTGGTGACTTTCATCCATCTCTTCATCAAAGGTGTCGAACCACGCTGATTCAACCAAAAAGGTTCGTTCTTTATTCATCACACTTCCTCCTGATGTCCACAATCTAAGCACATGATGTGTTCTGTTGCAGTAAGATTATACCAATTCGTAGAATCGCACTTCGGACACTTACGAATTACTCTGTAAGAAGAACCATACAAAGTTTCTGTAATTTCAGGTTTCACATTATACACCGCCTTCACTTAGAGTTACACTGTCGGCACTTTCCAATCCGATACCACGACCCACAGGCGTCACATTGAACAGGGATAGCACCACACATAAATCATTCTTCCTCAGTATTTGAAACTTCATCAGTTGAAGAAAACTCAGGAAGAATAGGATTCCGTTCTAAATCCATAGTCCCTGCCATGATAGCCTTTGCCTCTCTCATAGAATATCCTTTGCTCCTCAGCACTCTAATGTAATGTTTCCTAACCTTCGCCCTCTTCTTTTCTTCATTCAAAGGAGGGGCTGATTGGAGTCCAAAAGAACCCTTTCTCTTATTTCGGGTATATCGAGCAGGACTTTGCCTTCTACGAGGAGGGTGAAACCATCCCACCCAAGTCATTTCACCACTATTTTCTCCTTTGTCCCATGCCTTTACACCCATTGTCCATGAATTATGGGGGCGATATTCAGGCACACAATCAATAGGGTGAACCTCTTTCTCAGGATAATCTCGGACGAATAACTTCTCAATGCGCTCGGCTTTTGGACGACTCATAACTCTCCTTTTCGCCACATCTGCTATAAAACTTCTCAACCGAACATTGGGTCGAAGCCTAATGTGGCTGCCGAATCCACGGATTCATACACAAGATTCGTATTTACAAGGTCAGCCACGATAAAAGCGACTACATTATGAGTATACTCTTCATTCAAAGTAGGATTTTCTTCTCGCAGAAAAACCACCATGTCGGCTACTATGTTTTTCATACTCTGCTCAAGTTTTACAATATCTATCTCTTCGCCAAATGGTAAGTTTTTCAGAAATATCTCTCTGATTTTAGGGTTAATTTCCACTTTCATTAGTCCATCTTCAATACTTTCATCATCATCGGCTTCTAATTGCGTAAACACCAAATCATAAATCTTGGCTACTTGACGCTCTTTCTGCTTATCTGTTAAAGACATCATAACCCCTCAGTATTACCACACAATCTTGCTACATTAAGGGTGGCTCTTAATGTGTTTTACGAATAATTCGATTATATGCCCCTCTGATAATGTAACCTCTGTTCTCCAAGTTTTCTATGGAGTCAGTAACTTGCGCCCGTAAAAGAGGATAATTGATGAAACCCAAAGAACGACATATCTTGGTGAAAGTCATACCTTCTCGCACTCCATTCAATAACAGAAGTATTTGTTGGTCAAGAGCAGTTAATTCAGGTATAGATTCTTCATTAACCTCACTTTTGAAAGCATATCTTTTAGCACCTACTCGATAAACGAGTCCTTGATGCTGTAACCATTCCAATGTGGTTTTCACCTTTTGGTTCCATGTATTGTATCGTTTCCCCATCAAACGGATAATAGAAGTCACAGATTGTGAGCCTTCAGCCTTGAGTATATCTACCACTTCTTTTACAACTCCTGAAGACACCTTATTGATGACTAACATCCTATCCACAGGGTCAATTCCACTCATCAAAGATTCTACATCATCCACAGCAGAAAAGTAAAGTCGAGGATGCGTTATTTTGATAGAAGTGGAATCAAGGTGGCTCAAATCTACATTTTCATCATACAATATGCGCCTTTCTCTTGCATATTTCACCTTCAAAAGATTCTCAAGAAGGCTCGCTCTTACCTCTGAAGTATCAGCCACTCCCTCATCCAATGTATCGCCCAACGCATCGGAAAGATTGATATGTGATTTGACGAAAGTTTTCTTTTGAACACGATGCTTATGGGCTTCTCCAATGTGGACAAGGTTTAACTCATCGAGCAATTTACAACAAACATCTTCAGACATCAATAACTCTTTACTCAAAAAATCACTCACAAAAGCCCTCGATTCGCTATCTTCAGACAACCACATTTCTCCAAAGTCCAACCATATCGCATCGGCTTTCTGCTTCCTTTCAGATTCTAACTTGGAATAGATTGAGGTCATAATCACACTAAAGCCACATACCCTATAAAACAATAGTCAATTCCTTCACAAATACAAGAAAAAACGACACGATTCGTGAAAGATTGGACAAAGTTTGTGAGGATTTCAAATAGTAGCAAAGTGATTTAGGGGGCGATACAGTATTTTCACAACACAATCTATGAAAGAATGCACATAAACTGTGAAAAAGTCGGAGTAAACTGTGAAAGATTTGAAAGGTGCGCTTATGCAGC
>MDSZ01254716.1_pt1 | contig 10857 bp, 6 predicted proteins | sample 811201 | NCBI WGS metagenome assembly MDSZ01 (sample SAMN05326647, study PRJNA326480) | marine metagenome | isolation source: seawater | place: Indian Ocean: North | collected 2010
CAGATCTATTTGTTGAATATCCCGAACCAATTGAAATCCCATTCCTTGAATCCCCTGAGCATTCAGATGACCTCTTGCGAGGCACATGGGTCGAACCACCAGAGACGTTGGTAAGGAGCTTGACCAAAAAACTAGAAGAAAGCCTATCGGAAGTCTCTCCCCAAGCCAAGGACTGGGAAACTTACAGGGCCTGGCATATTCTCGCGCACATAGATTCCAGAAATTTGAATCATCCATTGAATTCATACTCAGAAGAGGTGATCCACTCAAGGAAATTCCGTGACCATCCATCAATAATCGAGGGTAGTGAGATCCTGAATGACGCGAAGATAGCAAGCTCTATCCTCCATTCCAGACAATTAGATGGCAGGGCCATCTCAGATAGTATGGGTATTAAACAAAAATCCGAGCTATTGAAGGGAGTCTTGGGAGTGGCTATGATGCTCTTGGCGGCACCACTCTCTTTGATTTCAACAGGCTTTCAAGCCACCCTTGCTTGGTATCTCGGCAATAATAGCGACGAGGGGATAGACGCTAGGACAACTCACCACTTCCTGGGGGTTTTCCTCTCAACAATGACAATTTGGCCGATGTTATCGATATTTGCTACTATCTATATTATGGGTCTGATATCAATTGAAATCAGTGTCTTCACGCTTCTTATCGGCTCCTCCTTAATTTTCGTCGCGTTTCAACTATCAAATTTCATGTTTTTAATTGGCTATGACCTTTGGAATGACTTCACTATGTCTTTGAGAAGACAGAAATTAGCGAGGTCAACAGAAGGAAAACAGCTTGTCAAACTAGTCAGAGGAATAGCATCTAAATTAGTGGCTCTCAAATAGGGTGTGCTCCTCGTCAGTACGTGAACAAGAGAGATGCCGCCCAGGCAGTCAGAGAATGGCTCCAGAGTGAGAAGCTGGAGGCCAGAGATGTTGAAGACCAACAGGCCCATTTGCACATGCACGTCAAGTACCCCCCCAGTAAGAGGGGCCACCTGTTTAACGTGGTAATCCCAAAGAACAGATCCCTTATTCTCGTGTACTCTGTAACCAGGGTGGATGAGGGACAACAAGAGGAGATGAAAGAATACTCTGAAGAAAACTCCGATGAATGGAAGAAATGGTTGCACGATACTCGCTTGGAACTAACTAGGGCAGATCTAGATTGGGTCCTACACGTCGGGTCTAAGGTGGACGAAGTCCCCGGCCCACTGCAGGCCTTCAACCTCTCAAGACCAATTTGGTTGGATGGACTCACCCAGAACGAGTTCATGCACACTATGAGAAGAGTCTGGCTCACCAAGCTCTCTCTGATTCACAGAATCAAGTTCCTCTTTGGTACCGGTTCTGGCAAACCCGGTCCCGTTGATGACTGGAACAAGAAGAAGGGCCAAGTTTCGACCAGGAAGTCCAAGCCGACAACCAATGAGCCAAGGGAAGTGGATACTGACGAGACAGGTGGATTTGGAAGAGATTTTGATCCAGCGGACTGGGCTTAGTGCACTCATATCGAGACTGACCACAAGTGACCGCTATCCGTGTAAGTTAAGTATGGAATATATCTGAACTACTGGTATATTATCACTGGGTGTTGAGATATGTACAGATCAAAGAAGAGAAGTAGCATTGCAATGGTTATGCTGATGGTCGTGAGTCTTTTCGCGGGGATCAGCATCCCAAATGCCTCTGCTAGCGAGGTAGTAATGACAGATGCAATCGAAGTTACCCCCGATGGGGCATTCAGTGACAGGATGGTTTCTGTAGACGCCGACTCACAGGGAAACACTCACTTCGTCTGGAGCAGAAATACGCAGCACCTGTATTACAAGATGCTAGATCCCAGAGGCGAGGTGCTGATTGATGATACCAAGATTTCCAATGCGGGGGCACACAGAGCCTGGCACCCAGATACCAGAGTCGACCACAATGACATGGTGCACATCACGTGGACCGACAAAGCGGGGCAATGGACGATAATGTACACTCTCATCGATCCCTCATTAGACGATCAGAATGGGGATCAATCGACTGATTCAGCACTCACGATCATCAATGACTTCGAGGTTTCATCTCATCCACAAAATAGGGACTGGCCAGCGATTGACGTTGATTCTGCAAACGATCCTCACATAGTATGGCAGGACTCTTACGAGCCTTTGGATAAATTTTACCAACAGCCACAGATATACTATGCAATGCTAGATCCAGACGTAACCTCAAGGACAGTGGAGTTTGCTGTCGGAGAGACGTTGCTCACGCCAATTATCGGTCACAAGGGACACCCCGACATAGCGATCGATTTGAATGACTTTGTTCAGGTTGTATGGGACGATACTAGGGGTGGAAAGGTCGAAATGGTGATTCCAATCGATACATCGGGGTCAATGCTAGCAGAGTGGGCTGATATGTGCGTCGTATTCTATGGAGGAAATTTTGTGAGTGGCTCATATTTCCAAGGTTTGAAGCCCCTACTAATTAGGGCCAACATGACCGTCTATGAGACCCTCTATGGAATAGGTGGCCACCAAAGTGTCTCAGCCGCCACTTCCGGAAACTGTGCGACAGCTTACCAAACGGGCGGGAGCGGCTCTCAGGGCCCAAGGTCAACTCCGCTCGGCCTAGTTCCCGGTGATGACAGTGGAGGAATCAGGAAGCTAAATGGCGTAATCATGAATGGTGGAGCCCTGACAATAAACTATGATGGAGGAGGAGTCGGTTCTGAATCGTGGGGGCCTTCGAGTACATGGGCCTGCCTGTCATGGAAGGACGCTCAAGGAAATGTACCGGGAAACCCACCTACGCAACTAGATCACAAGTGGAATCCAAACGCGACCAAGATTATCATTCCCGTGTCTGATGAGCCCCCCTACGATGGAACTGGTTGGGATTCTCAAGATACGAATACAATCCTCGAGGCTCATGACGCCTGTGTGAATGCCGGAGTGATTCCCACCCCACTTTGGGCACAGAATAACGAAGACGTCGGCTCATCCATGAAAGATCTAGCTCAATGCCCCAATGGCATAGTCAGCTCCTCCTCATCAAGGAATTGTCCGGGTACGAGCGTCAGACTAACCGATGCCGGAGGTCAGATGTACAGCTTCCCAACTGGTGCTTCAAGCGCGGCTGAACTACAGCTTATGGTAGAAGCATTGGTGTACCTAGCAACAAACAACTCCAGGGAGATATTCATGACTGTGCTAGATCCTAGGGCGCTTTTAGAAAGCCCCCCTCCAGGTTGGCAGAAAGGTGATTCAGGTACGATAGTGGACACTCAAGCAGATACCTACACTGAGGATTTAGGCCCCTCTCTGGACGAGCTCGGCTACGGACACCTAGTCGTAGTAAATGATACCAGAATCACACTGAATGATGCATTCAGCCTACATCCAGCGATAGCAGTGGACACATCTGGGAACACCCATCTTGCTTGGATGGATGGAAGGGCTTACGGATTCGAGATAGATGTGAACTACGAGGTATACTACACCAGACTGAGATTACAAGGAGTTGGAGAGTGGGATGGAGTCGAAGAGGGACTCCCGACATTTGGAATTAAACAGATCACGGACTCTGCAATCTCGACTGTCGAAGGCCTCGGGGGCGTGGACTCTAACAGGCCCTATGGCGCAAACTCGCACATGCCGGCCATTTTGACCGACGACTTTGACAACGTTCACCTGTCATGGCTCGACAACAGTAACGAGAGTCAGATGGAGGCTGTAATGTATGCGAGACTCAATCATACTCACAACTCTCACCCAGACGGCTTCCCTTTGAATTCTCTAGCCACGTCCGTTTTGGATGAATGGGAGGTGATACCGGTTACCTCTTGGTCATCGAACAAACTGGGCCCCAATTCTCCCGCCTCCCCTGATTTGGGACAACCCCCAGCATTTGCGAACGATCTGGGATCAGGTGCACACATTGCTTGGTCTGATGACCACAAGTGCTCCGATCAAAACAACAATGGAAAATTCACCATCTGCTACACCCACATCTTAACTGGGTTGGTTGATATCTCTCTTGGCGAGACTGAGACCTACTATCATACCATACAGCCAAGCGGTCAGACTACATTCAACATGTCAATTTCAAACCCAACGCCTGGACCCCCCGACTTGGTCTCGGACACGTACTTCATATCGATGGAAGGCGTTCCCAATAACTGGAGCTCAACGCTCTTTTTCGCGACAAACCATACCCCTATCTTCCCATCAACTCCAATCTTCCTAGAGGGAGGGGAATCCGAGCCGATTTACATGAGGATAAGGTCGCCTACAATATATCAAGCAGAACAGGATGAGTTAGCAACGATTGTGCTCTCAGCAATATCCCAAAAAGATCCGGCTATCAGGGATGAGCAGATCACACTAGTTCTAATGGATGTGGTGCATGGTATTCAATTGGACACCAGTCACTATCAGGCCGATGTTGAACAGGGACAAAATGCCGTGTTCTCCATATCCATAACCAATACCGGCAATGTGTATGATACCTTTGCTTTCTATGACCCAACGACTCTCGAAGGTCAAACGGAATGGGCGTTACCGTTTGGATGGGGAATATCGTTCCCATTATCGTTGTCACTCGATCCCAGTCAGTCAGTCACCAGGAATCTTCAGGTAAGTGTCCCAACTTCCCAAGAACCAGGGACCTTTGTCATATATCTCAAGGGATGGTCAACTGGGGAACCCGTCCTTTCTGTGGATAGGGGGACTTTCGATATATTGGAATTGTGGGTCAACGTCTCTGTGAGGACAACTGGAAATATTGTTTTCAACCTAGGTGAAACCACTCAGAATGTCCTTCCGGGAGAATGCTCGGCCTTCGATGTTCAAGTTACCAAGCATTTCACTCCTGGACATCTGATTTTCAGTACGCCGGGCGGCCCCGACGAGAGGCCCCCAGAAATTTCTGAAAACACTTGGAGGTATGACAACTGGGTAGTAGATCTGGATTTCAGCGAAGCGCCAGGAGGCAATGGAATACCCGATGACGCTCCCAGATATTGGTCCCAGATAGGAGTTCCACAAACCGTAACCGCAAACATGTGCGCTCCTTACAATGCAACTGCAGGACTCGGAACATCGGTTTCATTCAGGGCCTACTTAGAGGGTGCCCCTCAGGTAAGCGACAATGTAGTCCTTCTCACCAATGTCATACAGGTTTACGATCTAGAGGCGTCGGTGCCGGATACCATTCTTTCACTTCATCCCGGTCAGCAATATGTGATGCCGACAACAATAGAGAATACTGGTAATGGCCAAGACAGGTACGATATGGCTATCCAGTCGATAACAGACTCAGAGGGTTACACACATGTTTGGGATTTGAATATCCCACGAGTCCTCTTCGAGGAGCTCGAAAGAGATGAGTCACAAGAAGTACCGATAACGATCAGTGTCCCGGAAAAGACACTGGCTGGCCAATATACCATTGTCCTAGAGGTGATGAGCGAGGAGAAGTACGAAGGAACAAAACTGAGGGATCTAATCACCCTGCAGGTAGAGATCATAGAATTCCACGACATGAGAATAGTACTAGATCCAGCTGTGGAGAGCAAAATCAAGACAACTGCCCCAGGAAGAACGGTAAGGTTCGTTATGAATGTCACCAACTTCGGAAATGTTCCAGACACCCCGACCCTTCACAACCACACAATCGATGCTGCTGGTGAATGGGATATGCAACCCGGAATGAACCAACTAGACAAATGGAATATCAGGTATGCTCTACTGGACGGTTTCGACACAGAGTTCCCAATTGAGAGGAACTGTGCAGAGCTTACCATGAACGACCCAATCCCAACTGATGAATGCTATGTCTCAGCTACCACCAACTCCCTTACTTTACCTGAGATGGAAGCTTATACCACATTGAATATCGTGGCAATAGTGGATATCCATGCTGAGGCTACACTGGCGGACAGGGAGATAGGAATCAAGGTGATGTCCGACTTCGGGTCCAGCGAATCTGGTGGCGACTATGATGAAACACCGACCTGGGAGGATTCCTGCACTCTCGATCTGAATGGAGACGGCCTACCAGACAACTACCCTCCAAACTGCGACACTAACGAGCAAATCATCGAATTGAGACTAAGGGCTCCAGACTTGGAGATATACTCTGTTGTCGTGGATGAATACCGTGGTTCCGTTGGAGACATGCTCTCGGTCAATGTTCAGGTCAGGAATATCGGTAATGCACATGCGACTGACATCAACATAGTTCTCTGCTCAGGTCAGACAGAATCGGACATCAAGAAGAATGGGTGCAGAGAGGAGAATATTGCTTACAGACAGACAATCGAGGCAATCATGCCTTCAGAGGATCCAGACCCACCCACTATCACGCTACTGTACATGGTTGAGGCAGGATCCCACGATATCGTCGTGGTGGTCGATCCTGACAATCTAGTTGTCGAGACTGACGAGGATAACAATATCCAGGCCACTGGTAAGAAGATGGGTTCTGATCTTGGTATTCTTGATGTCGGAGTTGAGGCTATAGTCCAGTACTCCGTACCCGCGATAATTCTAGGTGCCACATTCGCTCTTTTCGGCGTTGTGGGAGTGGTGATGTACGGGCGAAGAATGGAAGCTCTCCAACGATACCAAGAGAAGAGTAGCTTGTTGGCAAACCTATCGGATGATGACATCACATTCTGATTATTTGACCATCCACCACGGCAGGGGGGTGTTCCTGTGCGTAGCCATGAACTTGCCATGATTCGCCCCTAAATCTCTGAGCAATCTTTCTCTTAGGGTCCGCATCATCTCTTCAGCGTCATTCGACTGCATGCGCATACTATGTGCGAATACATCCAAGTCCAAGGGCCTCCTGGGCTGAATCATTAGAGCGTGTGCCAACTGCCTTTCTTCATAACTATCCAAGCCATCACTCAGGCCAGGTGAAACCTTACTCATCACATGCTGGTGCAGAGCAATTACAGCATCCCTCTCCTCGTCTATCCTCTCCAGACATTCATCCAATTCAGATAGAATCTGCATCCCCTCAGCTAGAGGGATATTTCTCCTGGTGCCAAGCTGAGATATCATCCCATCGAGCTCATCAGGCAGCTTAGTCGATAGCCTAACCGGGCCTCCTCTAGGCATTTTCCTATACTCAGAGCGGAACAAATCAGGCCCTAGATCTAACCTCAGCGAAAACGACTGACTAACCTTGTACACCTTCTTTGGAGGCCCTCCTTTCTCGGATGGAACTTTATCCGACTCTACGAATCCACCTTTCTCCAAGACCTTCAGGTGCTTCATTACCGCTTGTTGGCTGACCTCTAGCATCTCAGAAAGCTGAAGTGGATAATGAGGCTCCTTAACAAGAAATTTCAGAATTTCTCTTCTAGTGGTATTTTCAAGTATACTCATCGCACCATCGAAATCGACCATCTCTTACCAACCCGTAGTTGTCTAATAGCTCCCCTTCTAAAAACCCAACCTGAACATAATATAATATCTCAGTGTTAGATGTGGTATCATGGGCGTGGCGAAGACAGTCATCAAGACCGTTGTTGTGATACTTGGGATACTGTTGATTTTAGCTTCATTGGGGGCCTTAGTTGCGGCAAATGAGATAGACAGCAGAGTATCGGAGGATTGTGAGGACGCAGTCGGCTCAATAGGTGAAATCATAGGGGCCGATGAAGAGCAGTGTCAGGATGCAAGGGATTTGAGAGACAGTCTAAGATCAGCCTTCTTGCCATTGATGGTTTCTGGCTGTCTAATGGTCACAATCCCAATTTTCTCTACCTTTTTGAGTAAGAACGACGATTAGAACCTTATCACTATCCGTTATCCCAGTTCTCCCAGTTCTCATCAGTATGCATATTCACTTCATCGACTGCATCAGAATAATCAGCTCCATTCTCCTCAACGAAAGGATCTGGTGCAGTCTGGCGAAGCTCGACCTCGGCCTGTGATTTTTGATATTCCCGGTACAAATCAGAGGTGGTCATCAACGGATCTTGTGGCAGCACTAAGACAGGCTCCTGAGCCCTATCCTGCCTCCATCCAATTATAGCTAGACATAACGCTACCAATCCCACTGGACCTCCTATGCAACAACCACCAATCATGACAACTATTGCAATCGGGTTTTCTTGGAATATTCTAGTCTGTGATCTGAAGTCATCGACCAGCCAAAGATCACCACTCTCAGCATCGTTGTACAGGGTATACTCACCTGTCTCATTTGGTAAGAAAACACGGACGACTCGGAATTTGGGACTATCTGGATTTAACTGTCTGTCAATGTGTATGATACTTGGATCGTCCGAAGGACACTCATCAGATCCGAGAGTCAACCTAACTTCCGGTAACGGATCACCATCCTCGACAATTCTCATCGCCAAATACTCCCGTTGTCCAATTAAAGAAGTCGAGGAGATATTGACAACGATACTTTCTCCAGGGCCAATCACGGCTTCATTGAACTGAGATGGATCGAGATACTTCTCACTCTCATCCGACGCGGAACTCCATGCCACAGTGCCCATCAGAAGAAGGAAGAATGACAATGCTGAGAGGATCTTTGCAAACTTCATAATGCCCCGCGCCATGTAGCTAGCACGGGCTACACCCTTTCAGTATTCGTTATCAGTATCCTATTCCGATGGTATCCAATTTCTCGGGAAGGTATGTGTCTGTGACGAAATCCAAGCCATATTTGGCCAGAGACTGCTGCTCGGCCTTCTTGCCCAGTTCTTGCATCAGTTTGATTTGCTCCTGCCACCATCCAGTGTTGAATCTAGGATCACTCAACTCTGCTTCCAGTGCCCCGATGTCCTGCTTTGTTAGCTCATCACTAGGAAGGTCATAGGCTAGAATGTCATCTGCTGTTATTCCCAGATATGTCGCCTCCTTTGTAGCGAGATATTCCGAGATGTGAGCAGTCTTGATAGCCCCATAAGCGATACTGGCGTATATCCTGAAAGACCAGGGGTCGCAATCAGCAAACACGACAACTGGCTTCTTCCACTCGTCACTTATTCTCCTAATTATTCTTCTCGTGGACCTAGCAGGTTGACCCTTCAAGTGAATCAATGCACACCTTGCCTCCTCGTCAAATCCATTTTCGATTAGACGATCAAACATCCCTCCCGTCTCTATGGCCATCACGAAGTCAATATCCTCATCTACCAGCCTCAGCTTCTCCTCTTCGACGTTGTAAGGGACACCATATCCCGAATCCCCAACATCGTCCCTGCAGTTTATCCTCATCCATTCCCCTCTTCGATTCCTCTCTTCCACCGTAATGTTGCCGATTATTCTAGCGCCATCTTCTTCAGGCCTGAGCTTGAAGTCCTCCCTCAGACACTTCGTAACAATCTCGAGGTCCTCGGCCAGGTTATTGCTCTCATTCTGGGATCCGAATTTCCCGTTTCCCCACCCCTCAGAAATGTAATACATCTCTCTGAGGGTAGAAGATTTTTCGCTGTCGATCATCTCTTCAATAAACTCTGTGATGTGCAATGTACGTAGGAGTTGTCTGGCGGATCCCAGCTTTGTAGCATCTCGAACAGTTTTGTTCTTCCCGTACTTGAACACCCCCAATTTGTTGTCGAATGAAATATTTGTCTTGGACCTCACTGGAAGAGTCATTTTAGGCGGCTCTCCCCTCTGCATTCTATTGTGCATCTCAGCAGCGACCTCGTGCAGTGCCTCCACTACTTGCTTCCTGTTTTTTCTGGGTGCCTCACTCATTGCCCATCACCTTCCATGCCGAACCAATCGGTACTTGCACTGGGTTCAAAGACCTCAGCTGGCCTCTCTCTGATTGCTTCTGAAGGCGCCGAAGATCTGCGCACCTCATCTACAGCAGCTTCCAGAGCCTCGGCCTTTCGTTGTTCGTCCAAAAGCGACTCATCCATTCTGGTTGCACCGATTATCTCCCCGTTCCCTCTGAAGAATATGTCAGTCTCGTTCCAATCTCCCTTGGACAATCCGGATATTCCAAACTCTAGAACCGTTGAGGATCCTGGATCCAATGTGTCCAGCCTCCAGGCCCAGAGGCCCTTAGCCTCCTTTCTTCCTCCTCTAGGATTGAACTCCATGGAAGTGCCTTCTCCCTCAGGCCACTTGGCTAGAATGGTGTATGCCCTGGCTCTAGCAGTGTAATTGTGAATTGTAACTGAACACATGGATAGACGAGACTCTTTGTTCCAAGATAACTCCTCTTCTAAGAAGACCGCATTCATAATCTGAGTGATCACTGGGGCCAAATCTGGCTCCTCCCTACCCAAAAGCTCGGATGACTTTTTAGAAATCTCCGGGAGAATAATATTTACTAGCTCGAACTTCTCCTTGGCCTTCTTTCTCTCTGAGCTCTTTTTTAGATGATTCTTCAATCCTCTGCCAACCTCAAGCATCGCTTTTCGGACCTCATCGAAGACCTCCTCGTTGTATGAAACGGCCTCCTTTGCCTCACTCGTGAACTGGACGTTTGTGGAGGCCAAGTGGACCAATACGGCTGCCGGACCCTTGGGGATACCGCTGCCGCCAGGCTGCTCCAGGCCGTAACTTTTCCAATTCACCGCCTCCAAAGCCTTCGTTAGAAGGCAACCGCCTTGCTGATACATCAGTGGCACCCTATTTGCAAATCTCAGAATCTCGATGGGGCCTTCAGACGAAAGGTCCCCACCAAAAACAAGACCTACTTCAATTTGGAATGGATTTCCCTGGCTAACCGTCGGGCTCCTAGTCACTGTAGAGGCGAATCGGGAGTCAATGGCCTTTGATAGCCCCTTCTTTATGAGAAGGTCCTCAATAGGAGATAGGCAGTCCATTGGTGGCTTGAGAAGCTTCACAGTCTGGAACGCTGTAATCATCGCCTTCGC
>MDSZ01024122.1_pt1 | contig 10856 bp, 1 predicted proteins | sample 811201 | NCBI WGS metagenome assembly MDSZ01 (sample SAMN05326647, study PRJNA326480) | marine metagenome | isolation source: seawater | place: Indian Ocean: North | collected 2010
GTGAAAATGACTATATACTTCTTTTGGAACAAGTTTATCTGAATTTGGGAACTCAGAAGGATTATTTGGTAATATTCTCAATGAAAAATATTTTGGTTCAGATGCAAGATATCTTGGAACTTCTTCCACATTATCAGTAAGACCGGTATTTACAGACTCTATAATTTTAGTTTTAAACAATATGTGATAAATTTGACCGTCATCACTATGAGACTCAATTTGTCTTGGTATCTTAATAGCTCTTTCATTTTTACCATCAGAGTCCCAATCAAAACATCTCCATCCTGGTATTGTTCTATTTAATATAGATTGTTCTAAGTTACCTACAGATGCTGGATCTTGTGATGATATACAATGACCAGCACCATTTAACCAAGGACTATTTGCAAACCAATAACAATTTGAATCAGAGTTACAATTATCTTGATTAGTATGTTCTGGACATTGACTATCATTGTCAAAACTATTCCAAGTATATGGATGAACATGAAGCCAATCACTTTCGTACACATCTATTGGCCAAGGATTTATTTGTTGGATACAATATTGTTTAATAGAACTTCCAGGTAATCCAGATGTATGAGAATCTGACCAATTTACAATTACACTATCTCCACCTCTAACTTCTTCTTTAGTTTTTGTTACCTTACTATTAGGAGATAATTGATCCCAATATAATTGATATTCACCTTGAGCACCCATATCTCTAACTATTGCACTTATACCTGCGGGTCCTTCAAGTTGTTTATAATCATCTGGATCTTCTATAAAATTAATAGTTCTTGAAGTGTCAGGTGAAGATACTGGACTTAAATACCATTTTATAGGATGACTCAAAGAGTCTCTTGAAACTGATAGAGATTTTAATCTTCTTAATTGTTCCCTATGACTATTTAAATCGGGAATATTTATATAAGACAATATTTGAAGATTTTTGGTAGATACATTATCGTCTAATTCAACATTTTCATATTGACTTACTGAAACCCCTTGATATGGTGAACCATATCTAAATATTTGACTATCTACTGCAGTTGGATATGCTACAGTTATATCATTAACTTGAGATTTTTCATATACATAAACATCAGCTAAACCTTGATTTTTATTAAAAATTCCATCTTTTATAAAAAGTTTTTGTTGAAATGAATTTACTATCTCATTTTGTTGATATGATTGTCTATAATTCATTTGATTAGATACATTTGAATTATCATCAGCCTGACGATTTGTACCAATTAAAGGTAACACTTGACAAGAAGATACACTATCCATAAAATTAAAAGCTAAATCTGACATATTATAATGCTTAAAATCTTGACCAGAACCTAAAAAATCTGTTTCTACTTCAACACCAAATTCACTACCACCACTGTTTACATGTTTTTCAATCAAGTTTATAGCAGAGTCAGGCCTACAACCAGTATTAACGCTTTCATAAAAATCTAATTCTTTTAATGTAAACTCTTCTACCTCATTAATGTAAACATCATTACCATAATGATTTATTCCCAAGTGACTATTAGAAACATATCCACCAGAGATTGCAACTTGTGGTATTTTACTTATTCCAGATTCTCTTACTTTTGGAATTATACCACCAGGTTTTAAAGTTATATTTTTATATTCCGTGTTACCCCATATCCATTGATTTGGATTATCACCTTCAGATGAAAATGTAGATGCTAATGAACCAAAATCTTGGACATCAATATCTACATTATGATATTGATTAGGTAAAATAAATGATGTTACTTTTGACTCTAAAATTCCAAACTTAGTTTGTGTATTCTCATCAAAAAATGGTAAAGATTCACATCCAGAAACAAATACTTGAACTTTTGAATTAGTAGTTACTACAGACAATTCATGTCCTAAACTTTTACAATTATAATATCCATTACTTTCTTCCCAACAAGCAGTTATAATACAAGAATTGAATTGACCTTCACCAGACCAATTAGGAGATTCACAAGTACAATAATTATTCCATGAAGAACATTCAACTGAATCCGTACAACTCACAATTGGATTTGAAGATTGACAATAATGATCGACTGGATTGTAACATTCACCATCTCCTTGACAATCACTATCATTTTCACATGAATACCCTAACCCATTGTAATCAGTATCTAATAATTGAAAATTCCATAAATATCCTAAAAATTCTTTACCATCTGTTCCACAGTATGTTCTATTTTCTTTTGTTGAAACTGATTTATCTGAATATGCGCAAGATTCAATATGTGAGTCCGATGCATCTAATGTCATGTATGTAGAAACTAAAGGAAGAAAGTCGCTTGTAATATCTGCCCACTCAATAAGACAATCCTCAGCACATACACCAGTATATATAAACTCACCAGAATCTTCCTCAAAACCCTGTGTACCACCTGGATTAACTCCACCATTAACAGAAGTTTTTAAAATTGTTTGTGGGTGTTGCCTTAATATTTCTATTTTTTTTGTTGTTTTTAATGCATCTTCAGAGAATGTAAAGGGATGAATGTCATACCAATCATCTACTGGATGAATTAAATGAACATCTAAATTTTTGGAATATAAATTCATCTCGTCAAGATTGTAATTCATAGTCTCAATACTGAGGTCTTGGGAGTGAGGGGTAATTCCGTATTTTTCACATTTAATTTCTATATCATCACAAGATTGGTTTGTAGGATGAGATGCTCCTCCGGAACAATCCGCGGGTAACCAATTGATATCATCTCCTTGACTAAAAGCTGAGTTTAAAGGGAGTGACCATTCACCTCTAGTTCCATCCAAGTCCACACATCTATATTTACATTGAAGGTCAATTGGTGAAAACAAAGAATATGATGACCAATTAATACACCAAATAAAAGGTGTTTCTGATTCATTAATACTCTCTCTTGATGAAAGTCTTAATATTTCACTATTACCCATATCATCAGCTGATGGATTGGAAGTAGCTACTATAGAATCAGAATTAGATGTTATTATTGGAAGTAGTATCATTTGTTTCTACCTTTAAATCTTTTTTTTCTTTCTAACATTGTGCCTCTATTTCTATTTTCTTTAAAACTTATCAATTTTTGATTTGTATTCAATATACTATCATAATATTCATCACCGCTAAGTTTATTCCTTGAAACTTTTATATGTGATGTTGAATTCTTAACACTATCCACAATAAAATTTTTAGCTGATTTTTTAAAATTATTTTTATTTTTTCTTATTGTTTTTATTAATCTATTAGAATCAATTGAATTTGATGATGAAATTATTTCTGTTATTATTTTTGACATATCTTCCTCTGATATATGTTTAACATCTTCAATTTTTATGTAATTAACACATTGATTGTGTAAACATACATGAGTACTAGGACACAAATTATTTTCACAATTCAAATAATAACAATCTGTATCAATTGCAGATCCAGGTTTATAATTATAAGCATACATATCACCACAATTATTCTTTTCATATATAAATTTATCTTGTCTGATTTTTCCATGAATAGTTTTTTGAGTTCTCATAGAGTTTCTTAAATTTGAATATTTAGAATTTGAACTATTTTCAATTGAACTCTGATAAGATGATATATTTTGAGGAAGAACACTTTGAAATTGGTCTCTATATAAAGAAACTTCAACATTTGGCACTGTATCATTTTCTGAAGGTTGCAAATTATTTAACAAAACAGGTCCTGTTGATTTTTTTCCACTCAATAATAATCTTTTATCTTTACTACTAACTTTAGGTTCTTTAAATAAATAAAAACCACCACCTAAATAACTTTCAGAAGGGGAGCCTTCAAATGTCCATATTTGAGATTTATGAGGTAAATAATTTGTTATTTTATTTTTGTCATACTCTATTTTAGGTGTGTTTAACTTATATGAATGTTTTTGAATCATTGTCATATCAAATATTTTAAAGTATTTTTTTGTTTGATTTTTGTTTCTTTTAATTCCAATAGTAGGTTTGGTATACTTTGTATACTCCCATTTAGTGAAGAATCTAGGTCTTATCAATATACCATGTCTTAAACCTATTTTAATAGCCCAATAACACAAATTTCTTATACCATACATATCATTCAGGTATTCTGAAGGTGGTGTTGAAGATAAAAGTTCTTCAGTAATAGTCCCACCTGTATCGGCTCCTATTCCAAAATGTCTAGGAACTATATCTAAATCAATATATTGATATGGAGATGACATAGCAAAATCACCACTTAAATAAAATTTAAATAATGAAGTAATTGACTGTCCGTGAAAACTATTACTGTAGGGGTCAAGTGATTCATGATAATCAATTATAATATTACCATCTAAATCTTTTTCTACCCAATTACTTCTATCTTTGTAATCAAACCAAAAGTTTTTAATATGCATCATATTCAATGATTTTTTTAACCTACCAGAAAAATGGATAAAACTATACATTCCAAAATTTTGTAATCCAACTTTTTCAGCATATTCAATATTATTAGACATATAGAAATCTTTAATAATTTCTAACTCTTGTAGATTATATTGTTCCATTTTTTTATAAATTGGCATCATATTAGAACAACCCAATAACATTGAAATTATTGGTGTTTCACCTTGTCTTACTATATTTGTTTGTCTAATTGCCATTTTTATTTCTCACTTTATGTATAAGATACATCAAAAGGATTCATCCAATCAATAGGTGCGTCCATTCCAGGAGGCATGTTATACCAAGGGTCGGAATCAATGTAAGGAGATCCTCCTTCATATGGTTCGTATCCCCAATTTTCTTCATAATAATCCCATTCCATACCCTCATAAGGATCCCAATCATGATCCCAATCAAAAGTATCCCAATACATATCATCAGGTCCCCAATTATCATAATAACTTTCATAATCACCATAATATGGATCATCATGACCATCATAACCACCACCATAAGATACATCAACAGGAACACATGTATTATCAAGAACAAAATAGTTCATAGTATAAATATTACAATTTGGTACAATTCCTCCTGATTGAGTAAAACAAGGATTATGATAATATCCAGTATCTCTATTATAATATGTATATCCTTGAGGATAAGGAACATTGTTAAATGTATAAGTTGGAGTAAATTGCATAGATGTACCAAGTAGTGGCTCCACATCGTCAGATTCAAAATCTGATTCCGCATATACTTCTTGATACAGGTGATATACTAACCAATAATAGTATTCATATGCTATATCTGAAACCCAATATGATTCCGTAGCATTAAATATTTGAGTAGCACCTGGTGGGAAAACTTTCTTGTTACCATATTGGTCTACAAAATTTTGACAAGTACAATTTGAGTATTGATGTTCCACACAATTTAAATTTGGTTTATATTCAGCAACTCTAAGTCTACATTGTGCACTTGATTCTTTATATCTTTCATATCCAACGTTATTAGATAAATTTTGAGAATCATATATCATAGGATTGGGTGTTATTGTTTCTTTAAATCCTTCAAAAGTAAAAGCTCCATATTGAAAAGCATCTTCAGATCTTAAACAATGACTTCTTGAACTTTTATCATATCCAAAATTAATAGAAGAACCTAAATTGTCTCTATGTCCAAATCCACCTTGGTTACACACCCAACCATGACCTGCATCTGTATCTTCACATAACCTACTGTGAAATTCATAGTCATTACATTCATTAGTTTGACCACTTTGAGCTTGACACCAATTTTGACCATCTGGAGATTGATATGTATTTGAACTAAGACTTAAAGATGAATCTACTAAAAACTTGGTATCTGTCATCCAAGTATTATGTCTTAAATATTCAGTATCACCATCAGGACTTTCACCTTCAGCTTGTGACCAGTTACCTTCCGTACCATCACCACTAACTAAAGTTGGAGATTCAAACAATAAATCTATTCTATCTTTTCTAACACAACTTAAATAATGAGGAATATAATTATGTGGACTGAAAGTTATATCATCCATACTTACATCTGATGATGGACCGAAATCAGGACCACTCTGTTGACCAAAATTAAGTCCAGCACCAGATTGATTGAAGTGATATTCAAATCCTTTTTGTGTTTCCCAAAGTGGTCTACCACAATCATAAACACAGTCACCTACATAAGGTTGTTCAGTATTAGTTAAATCTCTCCAATCTTTTGGTGGATTTGGACAATAATCACATTGTTCTCCAATATAGTTATCAGCTGATGAACCACATGTTCTACCATTACCATCACATAGACCACACTCATCAAATCCAGGAACATCACCGTGTATACTACAAGTTCCATCACATCCAATTGAAGGCCCCATAAAAAATTCACCAGTAAAAGGTCTAAATCCATCACCTGGAAATTCTTTTCTCGGCATCATATAACAATAATTTGGATCACACATTTTAGTACCAGATGTATTAATGTTACTACCAGTACATTCTCTTGGAAGACCATTTTCATCATATCCACATTCACAGTCATGAATGGGATACCAAGTAGAATTTATACCATTTGGAATCTCACCTAAAAAGTTACTACCTGGAACTGATTCTAAACTACCATCACCAGCTATCCACATTGGATGTGATGATGTATTATTATATGGAAAACTTATACCACCTTCAGAAGTACAACAAAATAGAGCTGGTTTATAAGAATTACCACCCTGTGCACCATCATAAAATTCAGGACCTTCAGATGCAAACATTTCAAGACCATCTCCTAACCAATAATTTTGTCCTAAATCTTCAAAATAAGGTGTGAAATCTAAAAAGATTTCTGTGTTACTTGGAGGTTCTGCACCCATGATTAGTGGCCAACTAACTCCAGGAAATAACATTGATATTAAAAGTTTTAATTTAGCATAACACATACCATGACTAGATAGTTGATTAGCATAATTAAGTTGAGTCTCTACTGTCCACCCATAGTCAACACAATCAACTGCTCCTTTAGGGTCACTATAAAACACATTGGATGCATCCACATAATCATATTCATAATGGTCTGGTACTGCATTAGTTGTATGTTGACCAATTTTATCTTGATAAGATTGCCAATCTGAATTCTCATTCACTTCTTTAAAAGTTGGTACTCTATAATTTACTCCGCCACAACTTCCACATTGGTCTATTGCACATGCATATTCAATACAATTTTCGGCTACTGCAAGTTGTTTCTGAACAGGGTTCTCTCCACTTATAAGTGACATAGGAGAATATTCATCACCATCTGAACCGATTCTATTATGACCATCAAAGAAATTATTAATTATAGACATAGGACCCCAAGCTTTATCCAATAAATATTCTTCTTGTTCCTCTGTCATTGTTGTACTATCATAATAGTAAAGATTAAATCCTTCACCTGGCCATCCATCTGGATAATTTCCTCCCATTAACATAGGAGAACAAGTACAATCACAACCTAAAGCACTTTGTGTTCCATTTGCAACCCACCAAGGTTGAACATCATTTCCTACTCCAGGATCTATAGATTGCCACTCTTTTCCTTCAAACACATCACCGTGATTACACCAAATTCCTTCATTTGATGGATAGTATGTAGCCATTTTTTCATGATATGTTACTTGAGATGGTTCAGAACTGATTTTACTCCAACCATTACAAACACCACAATCATCTTTTGCAAAATTTTGTTCATAGTTAGTATTTCCACCTACACAATATCCACACTCATCAATGTAGGCACATTCACCAGCTGCAGCTTGTTCTTCTGTACAACAATCACAATTACAATCATATCCATTTACACTAATACTCCAATATATTTCACCACTGTCTGTACAATTATCACCCCCACCACATTCAGTTGGAACAAAAGAACATGTGTCTGTAATGTCTTGTGGAATACAATGTTCTGAATCAATACCACATCCTGAAATATGATTTCCAGTAGCTATAGCTTGACCATGACATACTCCACAAGAATCATAACCATTATTATTAACTAAAACATCTGGAAGTAAATCTGGATCCAAACATTGACATGCTTCTTGACCACTACAATAAGAACTGTTATTCCAAGCACCATCTACATTATCAAAAGCACAATCAACATAGTTGTGAGGACAAGAACAATTAGATGCACTTTCTGTACCTAACCATCCAGGATGTTCACATTGACCATCAATACAAAATCCAGTTCCTATGTCAACACAATCCTCATCTGATGAACATGAAGGCATCCACCATACTTCTTGACTTGGCATGTTTACATAAATATATCCACTTGGAACTACACCACCTTGAGATGGTCTACAATATTGCCATCCAATATCACCATAATAACTTTGTATATCATCACCCAAATCTTCTTGCTCTGGATCAGTATCTTCATATTCTAATAATAATCCAGCTGTAGAACATCCATATCCATCATAATCTCCACCAGCACCTTCACCATCATAGTACCATTGTGGTGGTTCACCCAAGAAACACCCACATCCCTGATTGTCTTGATTTAAATCTTCAGAATAATTACACATACCACAATCATCAATATTAGTTGGAAGAGTATGATAATATTGTCCAGATTGATTGTTAAATTCCCAATTTGACGGTGTTATTATTTCAAGACCACAAGTTGTTCTATATTCACAACAACAATTTTCAGTATCTTGAGTAAATTGAGATACTTTATCAGCTGTAAATTGTTCCATGGTTAATATGTAAACTTCAGCTTGATTAATTTCATTTTGAGCATTTGGATATAAAATTACATTATCCATTTCAATACTATTTCCGTTATCTGGATATTGAGTACTATTTACTAATTTCCAACCATCAGTTACACCTTGTCTAATTTGTTTACCTCCCAAGTAACCAAACTCCAATTCACCTTGTATAACTTTTACCCAAGCTTGGAAATAAACATCATCAGAAGTAGATGAAATATTCTTTGTGTATATTCCACCTTTCCCATTAGGGTCTTGTCTTTGGTCATAAATTTCAACATGTAAAGCTTTATTTAAACCTTGAACTGGGGAGTCATTAATAGATTCTACTTTAACAGAATAATTACCTTCACCATATTGTTCTTCCCAATTAGAAACCCATTTATTGTCTGAATCAGATAAATGACTATCAAGAGTTTTTATTACAATATTTGAATTTTTATTTTCATCCAAAGACCAATCTTGTTCAACTTTTTGAGCTTGAAAGTTACCTATCATTCCATTCTGTTCTATTAGGTTTACTTGAGGAAGCCAGTCACCCTCTACTGGTGGTTTTAATTTTTCATATCCACAATTATTAATTTGACCCGAACCAAACTCTCCAGCTAAATTACCAGTACAAGGTTTTATATGGTTTGGTAAAACTCCTAAAGGACACAAAGCATAATCAATATTATAATTTTTATCATCACCATAACAATAATAATTTATTGCATCTGGATCTGTACATGTATGATATGGAACATCTAAACAACAATCATGATTACAATTATCTATTAGTGGATTAAATTCCGCTTCACGCACATCTGCAGAAAATGATGTTGTTCCAAATAATCCTCTCTGTACTCTTATCCACTCATAACCATTATCATCAAACCAACGTTTTATAAATTTAACATATTCACTCGCTCCTATATCAGATCTATGAAATCTCATTATTGGAGTTAATGATGATGGAAATAAACCAGAATGATATGAAGAAGATACTCTAAAATCAGTTGTGGTATTGTCTATATTATCTAAATTTTCAATTGGAGCAGTAGTCAATAGTGTAAGACAATCACTATGTAAAACACCGACACAATCCTTTGTACAATCACCATCACATCCATCATTAAAGTTGGGTGCTGTTGTCTTCAAACAACCATAGTTAAAGTTACAACAACAATTTGCTCTTTGATTATACCAATTATATTCACAACTACCAAGCATGTAATTACCACCATCATGATTATAATAATCTCCTAAAGCCCCATTTGATGATGGAATCATACAATCAGAATTGTGTGTACAACTTATTGCACCTTTAGACCTTTCATTTGAAAAGTTATATGTATCATTGATACCATCTATAATTTCACTTAAACTTAAATCAGTACTTCCAAAATGATATTCATAAAAACTTTGACCAATATCTTCTGTAGTAAATACATAAGGACTTAAGTAATAATGAATTTTACATGGAATATCAGTATTATCACCAGGATGTACAGCTTGACCGCCAGTATTGGTGTTACTACAAGTACTGGTATTATAAGATATAGGATTATTGTAATTATTATCTGATACGCAACATGGTTGAAGATTACATCCAAGATCAACATCTGTTCTAAAAATATGTAATTTAGATTCTAAATTATCATTTGGCCAATCTTCACTTAATAGTTGACCATTCCAAACAAAACCTTGTATTCTCATATTTCTATCCCAATTGCCAGCACTATAAGAATCATTATCCCACCATACTTCTAAAGCTCTCAATCCAGGAATATTAGCCCAACCACTATCAGAACTTAATTCTTCCATCCCAAAGTAGACATCAGCCGAACCGTCAGTTGGACAATTACCACTAATTTCTTCAGACTCTAAAAATCCACTCCACAAAACTTCATCATTTTCTCTGTCTTTAATAACAACATGAGGTCCGTAATAACTTCCCCATGTAGTTCTTCCATATAAATTTTCTTCACCGGAACTTCTACTACACATTCTAATTCCAAAACCACCACAAGTTCCTTTACAAGTTTGAGGAGAACCAAATTGATTTAATTCAGTTCCATTTAAATCTACCCACATTTGTGGCATGTATTGATTTAAGAAATTCATTCCACCTATCGGTATTATAGAATTATCAAAATTATTAATGTTGTTCCAAGAACCTAAA
>MDSZ01198966.1_pt1 | contig 10856 bp, 9 predicted proteins | sample 811201 | NCBI WGS metagenome assembly MDSZ01 (sample SAMN05326647, study PRJNA326480) | marine metagenome | isolation source: seawater | place: Indian Ocean: North | collected 2010
TGCTGGAGCAACCGGAAGCGCTGGTATAGAGACAGTAAACTCATTCTCAACAGACTCTTCTAGTACAAATACTGTTGGCAGTGGTACAATACAAGATTTATTAAAAGCAGGAACCGATGTTTATTTAAGGGCAAACCAAGATATAACAGTTTCAAACGAAATCAACGTCACTGGTAATTCAGGAGGAAATTTATCTCTATTAGCTGGCCGTGATATTACTGTTAATTCCAATATTACTACAGCAAACGGTGACCTAACTCTTCGCGCTAACACTTCAACCTCCTATGGTGTTGTAGATTCACAAAGAGGCAGTGGAACTGCTGACATAACTAATAACGCCACCATAAATGCCGGAAGTGGTACAGTTACAGCGGTCATGGATGGGGGTGCTGGACTTACCAATGACCAGCCAGGAAACATTTCATTGGGGACAATTACTGCAGGATCTATAAATGCAACAGGTGATCCAGCAACAGGGATTATAACCGGTACTAGCTTGACAGCATCAAATAATAGTGGAACAACTGTAAATATTTCTGGATATGAAATTGGAACCATCTCTTCAATCAGCACAATAGGTAATAACACTAACTGGAGAGTTACAAGATTAAACTCATCTACAGATAATTCCTTTAGTAACCTGCCATCTGCTGATTTTATCCAATATAGCTATTCTAGTGGTGATTCATCAAGTGGTTCTGGTGATGGAATCATGACTGCTTATGATCCTGGAGTATTAACAAAAACATACAGTACCATATCGGGAACTTCTAAAAAGGTAACAAAAGTTTATGATGGGACAACTTCAACATCATTAGCTACTTTTGGTAATGCAGCAGTAACATCCGCAAACGGTCTTTCAAGTGACCTTAACGTTACGCTGAGCAATCAAACTTATACATATGGCGCAAAAGGAGCTGGAGATAACAAAGTCGTAACAGCAGATTCCGCATATAGCATATCGTCAGCTAGCCATAGTAAACATGGCGATGTTTATGGCTTGGAAACTAGCTCAACAGCTAAACAAATTAATAATGCCCAAGTCACAGCAAGACCCCTCAGTTTATCGGGCACACGACAATACGACGGCACAACATCTGTGGATTCATCTGTGTTAACTACAGGTAATTTTGTAGGGAGTGAAACAGTAGCACTATCTGGATCAGGCTCTTTATCCTCTGCAGATGTTCAATCTAACTCTAGCTTATCATCGATAAGTGGACTTTCGCTAGAAGATGGGTCAGGTGGAGGGCTAGCTAGCAATTATACACTAACTGGTGGAAGCCAAAGTGTTAATGTTACCAGAAGATCGATAGTAATGACTGGAAGCCGAGAATATGATGGCACAAATACAATTAGTGCTCCAGATGTTTCTTTTGTAGGAACGGTTGGTAGTGATGATTTATCTATAAGTGGAAAAATGACTGTTAGTAATGCTAATGTCGGATCAAATAAATCTGTATCAATGAAATCAGCTAAACTTCAGGATGGTAGTAATGGCAAAGCATCTAATTATGAGCTAGTTTCCGGTACTTTCTCAATTGCCAAAAAACAAGTTACAGCTAAACTTTCTAAAGCTTATGATGGTTCCAAGGAAGTTTTAAATACAGCTTTAGAGTCTGTGGCAGGACTTGTTGGAAAAGAGAAACTTTCCTTATCTGGCTCAGCGGTGATTTTAGATCCAAATGCTGGAAGTGCCAAAACAATTGAAAGTCACACTTTAAGTTTTTCAGATGCAACTGGGAAGGCGTCTAACTATGAACTAAAAGCTGTTGTAATTGATGTGGCCAAAAGAAATTTAAAAATAGTCGGTGAAAAAATATATGATGCAACTGTTACTGTTAAAGAGTCAATTTTTACAAAAATATCTGGCTTAGTGGCTAAAGAAGATATCAACGTTAATACTGCAGTTAGTTTGTCAAATCCAGATGCAGGTGACCACACTATATCAAGCCAAGATTTAGCTTTAAGTAATGGAAAATCAGGTTTAGCATCTAATTACTCTATAAATAGTGCCATGGTTACCGTAAAAAAGAAACCTGTAAGAGTTTCAGGGTCCGGCAAGTTTAATAGATCCTCTAATAGAGATGTTATAATTGACAAAAGGGCACTTCGCTTACAGAATGTAGAAAAAACTGACAAAATAGATATCTCTGGTATTGCTTTGATTTCAGGAATAGCTGAAGGAGCCAGAGACTTAATTGTAAGTAAATTATCTTTGGTAGGAGATAAAGCTAAAAATTACACTCTTGTGGGAGAAAGTCATAAGTTTTTAGTTAAACTAAATGAGCGCTTTAAAGCTAAAACAGAAATTACAAAAAAGTTAAATTCTCTTCAAAGATCAGGCAAAAAAGTTATAACTGGTGCTACCCAAGCAATGCCAAAGGTTGCGGCTTTAGCTCCAGCACCTCCTCCTAACATTTCTGTATCAACTCCTTCAGGGGCAGGGGGAGCACCTCCTGTTCCTAATTCAGCAGCAGCAGCTAGCCCTGCTGCACCATCACCTGGAGGGCCTTCTGCACAATCAGGAGGTGGTGGTGGAAGTTCAACAGGAAGCTCAGGTCCTTCTGGAGGTGAAACTGGTGGCAACGAGTCTTCCTCAGATGAAAATAATTAAAAGAAATTATCACAAAAATTAATATCTTAAATGTTACCCTTGAGTAATTTGGTCCAAAGTATTCTGCCAACATTAACACCGGCAAGTTCTTGAATTTGAACTATTCCAGTTGGCGATGTAACATTTATCTCACTAAGTTTTCCATCAATTAAATCAATTCCTACAAAAATCAAGTTGTTTTCTAATAAGAAAGGTTTGATTTTTTTGCAAATTTTTCGTTCTTTAATTGTTAGTTTAGAAACTTCAGCTTTACCGCCTAAATGAAGATTAGCTTTATATTGTCCTTTTCTAGGAACTCGGTTTATTAATCCTACCGGCTCGCCTTCAATTAATATGACTCTTTTATCTCCTTTGGAAACTTTACTAATAAAGTCTTGAATAACAACTGGAACTTTATATTTATTTTTTAATTGTTTAAATTTTTTTAAAGCATCATTATCTTTTTTTTCAACTTTAACAACACCCTCCCCTCCCTTGTTATATAAAGTTTTTAAAATTAATATCTTTTTTTTAGATAAAATTTCTTTAAAAATTTTCTCTTCGGATGTGACCAAAGTGTTTGGCATCAGGTCACTAAAATAAATTGGGGAAATTTTCTCTGTAAAGTTTTTTATTCCACCTGGATCATTAATAAACCTAGGTTTTTCATTAAACTTTTGATGTAGTTCAAGCAAGTAACAGTTAGTTAAATAATTCAAATCAAATGGTGGGTCTTGTCTGATAAAAAAATAATCAAATTTGTTAATGTTGGATCTTTTTATCTTACCAAAAGATAACGCAGAGCCCTTTAAACTTACATCGGTAAAACTTGTGTGAACATTATTTTTTACTAATGTCAAATCATCTGGATTATTTACGTAAACTTTGATACCAAAATTTAATGCCTCTTTTATGATCGAAATAGTTGAGTCAGTTTTAATATTTAACTTTTTTAAGGGATCTATTTGAAAAAGTGCTCGATAATTTTTTTTCATTTTTTAACAGTTTTTGGAATTTCAATTATTGTTATTAGGTTTTTTATGTCAGGCATACTTGAAAGAATTTTCTCTACTTCATTTTTCTCATCTAAGCTCTCTGCCAAGCCAATCACATAAACCTCTCCATTTACGACATCTATTCCGTAGTTATTACTGTTTACTTTAGATTTAAATAGTAGCTTTGAATTTATTTTGGTCTTTTGAATAAAATCCTCTGTTCTTTGAGACAAAGAAACATCATTATTAATTTTTAGTTCGTTAATAATTTTTTCTACTCCGTCAACTTTCCATGTTTCTTTTATAATTAACAATCTTTTTTCAGAGTTTTCAACATATCCCGTATATAAAACTGTTCCGTGCAAAACATTAATTGAAATATTAGTTAGATTTTTAAGATCAAGGAAAGATAATTTACCTAACAATTTGGATTTAATGTATGTATCTTTAAGGCTTGTTTTTATACCCTTGCTTGAAATTCCTGCATTCCCAACTACAGAAACTACTGAGGTTAATGAAGTACAAGAAAATAAAAACAGAATAATGATTGCAATGCTAGTTACCTTTGCCAACTAGCACCTCTCTTCTACCAACGTGGTTTGCAGGACTAACAACGCCTTCAGACTCCATCCTTTCTATTATTCTGGCTGCTCTATTATATCCTATTTGTAAATGTCTTTGAATAAAACTTGTTGAAGCTTTTTTTTCTCTACAGACAATATACACAGCTTTGTCATAAAGTTCATCACCACTATCCGCAAGACCTAAGTTAAAATTATCTGAATTATCTTCATCAATAGTAACAGATTGGAGATACTCAGGTTCACCTTGTTTTCTTAAGTGATCAACCACAGCCTGAACTTCCTCTGTTTGAACAAAAGGACCATGTACTCTTTTCAATCTTTCTCCTAACATCGTTATTAATAAGTCACCTTGACCCAAAAGTTGCTCTGCACCCTGTTCTTCAATTATAGTTCTACTGTTCACCTTATTTACGACTTTGTAACTTATCCGAGTGGGAAAATTTGATTTGATTGTGCCTGTTATTACATCAACAGAAGGCCTTTGTGTTGCTACGATTAAATGGATTCCAGATGCTCTTGCCATTTGAGACAATCTTTGGATAGCACCCTCAATTTCTTTTCCTGAAGTTAACATTAAATCTGCTAATTCATCAACAACTACAACAATTTTTGGAAAAATTGTTAGGTCTAAAGCTTTCTTTTCTAAAACTGGTTTTCCTGTCTCTGAATCGTATCCAACTTGTATCTCTTTAAAGATAACCTCTCCTTTTTCAATGATATTTTTTACTTTTTTATTGTAATCGTCAATTTCTCTGACACCTAAATGGCTCATCATCTGGTACCTTGTTTCCATTTCTTTTACTGACCACTTCAAAGCAGAAACTGCTTTTTTAGGATCTGTAACAACCTCCGTGAGAAGATGGGGTATATCCTGGTATATTGATAGCTCAAGCATTTTTGGATCGATTAAAATTAAGCGACATTCCTCGGGTGTAAGAGTAAACAATAAAGACAGTAACATCGCGTTTATACCCACTGATTTTCCAGATCCAGTTGTTCCTGCAACAAGTAGATGTGGCATTTTTGCTAAATCTACAATTACAGGGGTTCCAAAAATATCTTTACCTAAAGCCAAAGGAAGTTTGAAATTTTCCTTCGTTTTTAAATTACTACTTAAGAGTTCTCTCAGGTAAACAGTTTCCCTTCTTTTATTTGGTATCTCTATTCCAAGTGCATCCTTGCCTGGGATTGTTGAAATTCTTGCTGATATTGCACTCATTGACCTTGCTATATCTTCAGTTCTACTAATTACACTTGAGGTCAAAGTTCCTGGTGCTGGCTTTAATTCAAAAAGTGTGACTATTGGACCCTGCTTTACGTCAACTATGTCTCCATTAATTTTAAAGTCGTTAAGTACATTTGTTAAAAGAGCTTTATTAAGTTCAGCATTTTTTCTATTTTCACTTTCTAATCCGTCAATCATCTTTGGCTCCTCTAGTAAATTAATTAATGGAAAGATGAATTTACTGTTCGTTACTTTTCTCTTGCTATTAGATGTCAAAGATCTTTTAGTAACATTTTCACTATGGTTTTTTTGAGAAAGCTTAAAATTTTTTAAAAAATTAAATGATAATTTTTTTTTCAAGAAAATTCTTGGAATTAAAAATAAAAACTCCTTTAAGAAAAAAATTAGTCTATAAAGTTGATTAAAACTTAAATTAAAAACAACCACAAAACTCAATAATGATAAAAAAACAAGACCTATCAATAAATAAAAATAATATGAAAAATCGTTGAAGTAAGTCTCAAAATAATAGAAAAGTGCTTTGCCTAAATATCCACCCTCAAGATTAAAGAAATCTAGTCTATCAGAAGAAAAGTTGGTGAAAAAACAAACTAAGATTACAAAGAAAGGGAAACATGACCATGAGTACCATTTCATACTTTTCCCCAAGACAACTCTAATACCATTTAAAAATAAAAACAATGCAAACAAGTATGAACAAATTCCAAAAATATCAAAAAGAGTATCTGATAGAAGCGAACCCGCATACCCAAATATATTTTTATAATTTTCAAAAGTTGAATCAAATTTATAAACGGAATTATCCTGGGGATCAAAAGAAATTAAAGAAAATAAAATTACTGAACCAAAAAAAAATAAAGAAAAAAACAGGAAGTATTTTTTTAAATTATCTTTAAGTTTCTCAAACATTAGCTATCTTTACTATAATCATATTAAAATAAAAGTATATGCAAAAACATAGTGATATAATAATCTTGGGTTCTGGCTTAATAGGTCTCTCCACGGCACTCCTTTTTGAAAAAAGCGAACTTAAATCAACTATAGTCGATAGGACAAGTTTGAATATTCTCCGTTCAAATACTGATAAAAGGACAACCGCCATATCACAAGGCTCAGCTCAAATATATAAAGAAATTGGGATTTGGAATAAATTGTCCAAATATGCACAGCCAATTTACCAAATAAAAGTAACTGAGGGAATTGATCAAAAAGGAATAATTTTTGACCACAAGATGACCAATGAGGGTGTAATGGGATACATAGTAGAAAACAGATATATAAAAAAATTTCTTTTAGATAAAGTCGTTAAATCCAGAAGAATTAAGCTATGCCTCAATATAGAAGTTAAAGGTTTAAAAGAATTTAAAAATGACTCTATAAAACTTCAAACAAATCAGGGTATGCTCGGTTGTGAGCTGTTGGTTGGAGCCGATGGACGTAACTCGAAAATAAGAGAGGTTGGAGATTTTAAATATTATCACAAAGATTATAAGCAGAATGCATATGTTTTTAATATAACACATTCTTCACCCCACAAGGGGATAGCGTTGGAAAGATTCTTCGAATCAGGTCCACTTGCGATACTTCCAATGAAAAACAATAATCAGAATAAATCATCTGTTGTATTCACAATCGAAAAAGATATAAACTTTAATAATCTAAAAGAGTTCAAAGAATATTTTAACGAAAAATATCAAAATTTTTTCGGAGAGATCCTTAAATTTTCAAAAATTTCTTCTTTTCCATTAAATATTTATTCGTGTTTTCAATATTATAAAAAAAATATTGTTTTGGTTGGCGATGCTTGTCAAGCTCTTCATCCCATTGCTGGACAAGGTTTTAATCTTGGTTTGAGAGACTCCTTTTTTTTATCTCAGTCAATAAAAAAAGCAAAGTTGCTTGGAGAAAAGGTCAATAGTACTTCTATTTTGAGAGAATATTCAAGAAAGAGGTTTGTTGACAAAAGTCTTTTAGTAGGGTCCACGCACAATCTCAATAAGCTTTTTAGTTTCAAAGGTAAAATAATTTCGGAAATAAGAAGATTGGGAATAAGTTTATTTAATCAATCTGCGTATCTTAAAAGAAAAAGTATGTTATTCGCTATGGGTATCAGAGATTTTTAAATTTTTCACCTAAGGTTAATAAGTAATCCCAACTATAAATGCCAGTGTTATGTCCATCATTAAAATGTACCCTAATAGCATAATTCCCAACAGATTCGATTTTGTTAATAAGCACACCCTGAAATTGTTTGATTTTATCATCCATTAAATTTTTTTTATTTTCAGCTGATGGGCTGAACTTTCTTAAAAATACTGAAGAAATTAGTAATGTTCGTCCATCCTCGTAACTAAGTTGTATGTCCGTTTTTGATGGTCCAACTTCAACTGATTTAGGTATCATTGGTTTAACTCACCACATTCTAAATTATAATGTTATTTTTAGTATTAAATTAATTATAATCATTTTTTAAAAGGTTTTATGTTTATAGATTAAGTGTTTTTTAAAATAGATTAACTTGGCGTTCGAGCTCTAAAACAGTATCACGAAACGTATCTCGAACCCGTATTATTGTCATTGATTGTCATTTGTATAAGAGATGTTAAAACATCAGCCCTATCTTCAAGAGTGATTGCTTCTAGTAATGCTTGCTTCTCATTAACGTCAAAAGGACAGCACATACTTATTGTATTTATTAAGTCCTCGTCACTTGTTGATTGTATGACCTCCCAGTCAACTTTCATAGACATTTTCTCTAGGAAAGGTTTCAAAATTTTTAAGAATTCATTCCTGCGTTCTTTGGTGTGAAGTTTGTCAACATTAAAGTCTGATCTGAATTTTGACCAACAAACATCAGCTCTTCTAAAACCATTTTTTAGAGTTAATTCTTTTTTGATTTCAAATCTGCAATGTCCTTCAAGGATAATTTCATACCTGTTATCGTTGGTTTGTGAGAAAGCGGTAAGAAAACCAGCACAACCAATTTTGTATATAGAAGGTGTTTTAATATCACCATTACTTTTGAGTTCTTCGCTTGGTTGCACCATTCCTATGTATCTGCCATTAGTTAAAGCATGATCAAACATATGTAGATACCTATTTTCAAACAGATTAAGAGGAAGTTTAGCTCTTGGTAGTAATAATACCTTGTTCAACGGGAATAGAGGAAGTGAATCAGGTAGATCTTCATATTTTTTATTAAAACTATATAACATAACTAATATATGATTTATTTATATTATAATTAAAAGTAATAATTAAAAAAATTGATTTTTATTATTTTAATTTGTAAAAAAAAATAGTAAACTTTCGCAAGTTTTTAGCGGGAATAGCTCAGTGGTAGAGCATCACGTTGCCAACGTGAGGGTCGCGAGTTCGAATCTCGTTTCCCGCTCCATTTTATTACAATTTAAATCCCAGTATAGATGCTTAAATTAATTTTATATAAAAAGTTATAATACTTAAAAAAAAATTAATATATAGTATGCTGCTAAATACTATTATTTTACGATAATATAAAATTTAATATATAGTTAATGATAATATGAGCAAAATAGTTACTAATGTTTCATTTTCTGATGCCTTAAAATTCTTGAAGGAATTTAGATACAAAAAAAGGAAGGATTGGTCAAAAGACGAACGAATTTTTTTTAAAATTTGTAATTTTGTAGTTTTATCAAAAAAAAGAATTAACAAAATCTTTGAGGCTTTCAAAGCTTTAGAAAAACTGAGTAACAAAAGTCATTACAGGTATACTGAGAATGATATAAATCTTGTAAAAGGTTTAATTTTGGAAAATCTAGAAGTTAGGTTAAAAAGTTTTAATAAAAGACTATCAATTTACAAAGATGCGGATATTGAGCTTTTTCAATCACATTTAGGCAAACTTAAAGACGAAAATACAAGGTTAGAAAACGAGAATAAACGTCTTCAGTTTATCATAGAGAACTTTGTTAAGGAAAATGAATTATTTGAGATAGAAAATATACAAAATTTAGTAATTGAAAAAAAGGAGAATATAGGGAAAACGAGGACATCTCTAAAGAAAAACCGTATTACATTCTCTAAAAACAATATAAAAAAATTTCTTAAACTCTGGAATGAAGGCAAAACTAGTATAGAAATCGCAGAAATGTTTAGTAAGAAAGCTTATGAAAAAAATATAAACAGAAAGAAAATATAATCTTCTTACTTCCTGTTTTTTTCATACATTCCTACAAAATCTAGTGGAGCTATCATAAGAGGAGGAAAGCCTGCTTCTCTTGTACAGCTTGCTATAATTGATCTTAGAAACGGAAAAAGAAATTTAGGACACTCTATTAGCAAAATTTTATCTAGAATATCTTTTGAAGCGTTTTCAATGGTAAAAATTCCGCAATAAATTCCTTCAACTATGAAAAGTGTAGTATCAGCAGTTTTAGTCTCACTTTTTATTGATAGTTCAACCTCAAAAATATTTTTTCCGTGATCTGTCAAAGGTCTACTACTTACATTAGCATCAATTTGAAACTTTGGTGCCTGATCACCAGAAATTTGCCTCAATGAATTTGGAGCTTTAGGGTTTTCAAACGATAAGTCCTTCAAATACTGTGCATTTATAAGAAATTTCAGGTTGGTTTCTTTGGGGTTTTTCTGAGCTGTATCTTCATTGCCATTTGATTTATTTTTATTTGTTGCCATATTATGATATAAATCTTATGAGAATGTATTATAATACATAAAAATGATGTATCTTACTATTAATATTTTGAATTATGAATAATTTCCCGTTTATAGATATTTTTATTTTAGCAATGGTTGCTGTTTTTATAATCAATCGGTTGAAAAACACATTAGGGAAAAAAACTGGCAACGAAGCAGACATTGCTCAAAAATTTAACCAAAAGCAATCGAAATTTACTGAATCAAACCCTGATAAAGAATTACAAGATAAGAGGAACGAACCTAATTCAACAAAAAATATCAGACTACACAAAAACAATTCTATAAATCAAAAACTAAATAAACTTACAACTGAAGACCAAAATTTTTCATTAGTAAATTTTTTAGATGGCGCCAAAAAAGCATTTGAGTTTATTTTGGCTAAATATTCAGAAAATGATGTATCTTCACTAAAGCCCTTGTTAGCAGATGATATTTTTACAAGTTTTTCTGGTCAAATAAAAGATAGACAAAAGAAAAAAGAAAAATTAGGTATAACAATCCTGAGCATAGATGAACCAGAAATTATCGATGTAGTTCTCAAAAAAGACAACTGCTCGATAAAACTTGAATTTAAGTCTCAACAAGTTCAAACAACTAAAGATAGTAAAGATAATGTAATTGAAGGCAATGACAATTTAATCCTAAATATTACGGAATTGTGGACATTCTCAAAAAAAATTAGTAGTAAAAATCCAAATTGGATACTTGAAAAAATTGAAGAAGCAAATTAA
>MDSZ01065827.1_pt1 | contig 10855 bp, 9 predicted proteins | sample 811201 | NCBI WGS metagenome assembly MDSZ01 (sample SAMN05326647, study PRJNA326480) | marine metagenome | isolation source: seawater | place: Indian Ocean: North | collected 2010
CCAAAGCTTTCTCAATAGATTTTAAAAAATCTATTGCTTGGTTGGCCATTTGCACACTATCTTCTCTAAATGGAAATTGATCAAGTTGCCAAACTCCCTTCCAATTATTCTTTTTTAATACATAAAAAAATTCAAATATCTCAATTGGGTGTAAACTACCCGCTATTAAATCATCATCCCAGGATCTATAATTATCATTGACGTCCATTCCAAATAGTCGTCCATAATCAATTGCAAGTTGTGCTGAATCAGCTGCAGACTCACCACCGTAGATTGCATGTCCAAAATCAAGAAGTATTCCAATATTTGGAAGGCCAATTTTTTCTATCCCAAGTAAAGTTCTAGATACTGAGTCATAACTCATCTTGACTCTTGGCTCACGTGGTTTGTACTCAATCACAAATTTTAAGTCTGGGTTCTCACTAGCTAATCTTGCGACACCATCCATTGAATTTTTCCATAATGTACCATGATCAACTTGGAAAGGATAATCCCAACCATCTTGTCCTGGCCAAAGTTTTACATAAGCTGCATCAAAAAATCTCACAGCTTCGCAAGCTTCAGTAATTAACTCATGAGCTTTCTTACGAATACCTGGGTCAGGGTTTGTGAAAGCACCTTTTCTAAATTCTTTTGTATATATTTCTGGAGTAATACCAATGACTTCTAAATTAACTTTATCAAGTTCTGTTTTGATCTCTTGGTTAGAAAAAGAACCTCCAAAATATGGATAGTTTATATCTACAACTGATAAATCGTTCACTTGTCCAGCTAATTTAATTGCATCTAATACACTTCTAGGCTCCCCATAACCTTCAGTGTTATACCTATCTACATATGTAGCGAAATGCCAAATACCTGCACCAAATCTCTGTTTCATAAAATCATACTAATATTTATGATATTAAAATAAAAGAATAAAAAAGATTATTTTATCATTTTAATGAAAATAACATATAAAACATCATTTTATATATAAAATATATATACATTTTATTTATTTATCTTTAAATTAAATTAAATTAGGGAGGATTAATATGAGAAAAATTTTTTTTGTTATAATTTCTTTTATAACTTTTATTTCAATATCTTTTTCTGCAAGTGCACTAAAAGTTGGTGCTTTATATTTGGATACAGCTGGTTTTTTCGGTGAAATCAAATATGGTATTGAAAAAGCAGGTGAAGCAGAAGGTATTGAACTTACTGGAGCAAACTCACAGAGTGATGTTGCAAGAGAAGCCGAGTTTATTGATACACTTTTAGCTACAGGAGTAGACGTTGTTATTATGTCGCCAGTTTCTACTGAATCTTCAGTTGCAGCTGTAGAAAGACTTGCAGAAGCAGGTGTGCCAGTAGTTTGTTACAATACTTGTTTGAATGATGATGATGCTAAAAGATTAGCATATGCTCTAGTTACTACAAGTCAAAGAGAGCTAGGTTATCCAGTCGGCATTATAGCTGGAAATTGGGCTATTAAAGCTGGAATTGATTTAAAAATTGGAATACACAATTGTAATAGGTACGAAGCTTGCCAAGAAAGAGAAGATGGCTTCATTGATGGATTAAAATCTACTGGAGTAAATTTTGAAGTTGTTAATAATCAAGAAGCTTTTTCAAATGATGTTGCAACACAAGTTGGTACAGATATGCTTATCGCAAATCCTGAAATTAATTTAATGTATGCAGCTAATGAAGGCGGTACTATTGGTGCTGTAAATGCTGTGCTTGCTGCAGGTCAAATTGGCAAAACATACGTTATGGGAACAGATGCAACTGCAGAGTTGATGAATTTCGTTAGTGATGGTGAAATCTTATTAGCAGTGAATTCACAATTTCCAAGAGATATGGGTGCAGGCGCAATGAGAGCAGCATTAAAGGCTGTAAAGGGCGAAGCAATTGACGAGTATGTTCAATTAACTCCAACCAAAGTATTCACTTCAATTGACAAAATAGCAATTGATACTTGGTTGTCTGAAAGAGGCTACGATTAATTAAATTTTAAGGGGTATCAAAAAAAGATACCCCTTTATTTATGACAGAAAATAATACAGCAAAAATAAAAAAGAAAATCAAAATTAGTAATCTTCATGAGATAGGTTTGCTTATTGCATTGATTTTAGTTTTGCTCATTTTTTCATTTACTACAGAAAATTTTTTCACTCAAAGAAATTTTACTAGTATTTTAAGAAGCGCATCTTACGTAGGCTTAATTGCTTTTCCTATGACATTCGTACTTATTACTAGAGAAATAGATATTAGCGTTGGTCCTTCTGTTGCATGGTCTGGTTTATTTTTTGTAATTTTAATTAAGTGGTATGATTTTAGTTATTTTAGTTCAGCCGCTATAGTAATTTTATGGGGCATTTTATTAGGATATTTCATAGGTATCGCGAGGACAAAATTATTTATTCCGACATTTATTACAACTTTAGCTTTATGGAGCGCATTAAGAGGTTATTCCCTATTTGTAACAGAGGGTAGGCCTCTAGCTATAAGCAATAAAGAATTTCGATATCTTTTTGGTGGTGATATTATGGGTTTACCAACAGTTACATGGATAATGCTTGTCGCATTTATAATTTTTTGGTTTGCTAGTAAGTACACTGTTACTGGAATAAATTTTTATGCTGTTGGTGGTAATCCTAAAGCAGCAAGAAATATTGGTATTAATGTTGATAGAGTAAAGATTTTAGCATTAATTGGCACCAGTCTTTTTTCTGCTATAGTTGGCATATTGTTTGTTGCTAGAGTTTCATCTGGAAATGCAAATTTAGCCGATGGTATGGAATTTGATGTAATTGCTGCAGTGGTAGTAGGAGGAACAGCTCTTGCCGGTGCAGTAGGAACCATGACAGGTACATTGCTTGGATGTATATTTATAGCTATGATAAGTAATGGTCTAATACATTGGGGTATAGATCCGGATTTAAATAAAGTGGTAAAAGGAATAATAATATTTCTAGCTGTTGTGATTAATTCAAATGTAACATTCAAATCAAATTCTGGAGGCCCAAAAGACGACTAATGGATATACTACAATTAAAAAATATTTCAAAAAATTTCGGGGCTATAAAAGCTCTTGATAATGTTAGTCTTTCTTTGAGATCTGGTGAAGTATTAGGATTAATGGGAGATAATGGTGCAGGTAAATCTACATTAATAAAAATCATTGCGGGTAATTTTAAACAGTCAACTGGAACAATTAGTTTTGAAAATCAAAATGTTGAATTTAACAAACCAATGGAAGCTAGAGATAAAGGAATTGAAGTTGTATATCAAGACTTAGCTCTTTGTGATAATTTAACTGCTGCTTCTAATATTTTTCTTACAAGAGAAATTAAAAGAAACTTTGGAATTATAAGTATTATTAATTTTGCACAAATGTTTAAGAGAGCAAAAGAGATATTTAATGAACTAAAATCTGAAACGTTACCAGATGAAGAAGTTAAAATGATGTCTGGAGGTCAGCGACAAGCTGTTGCAATTGGAAGAACTAAATTGTCAAAAGCTAAAGTTGTGTTGTTGGATGAGCCTACTGCTGCCATAAGTGTTAGACAAGTAGCAGAAGTTCTTGAATTAATTAAGCAACTTAAAAATCAAGGAATAGCGGTTGTAATAATAAGTCATAGAATGCCAGATGTTTTTGCGGTTAGTGACAGAATAGCAGTTTTAAGAAGAGGAAAACTAGTGGCTAATAAATTAGCAAATCAAAGTTCACCTGAAGAAGTAACTGCATTAATAACTGGCGCTATTGAAAAAGCATAAAATAAATATTATTTTTAAAATATGTACGTAGATGATAGCTGGTATAAACCGAAGGTTGACAGAAAAGTTTTAAAAGAACTTTCTAGAAGAAGCGATTGGCAAGGTTTTAAGCACTTTGGTATATATTTTCTTTTCTTAGCTTTATTTGGTTATTTAACATTTTATTTTTGGGGAAGTTATTTTGCTGTAGCTTTTCTGATTTGTTATTCTACAATATGGTCCTACAGTCCATCTAATTGGCATGAAACACTTCATAGAACCGCATTTAAGAATAAAAGACTTAATGATATTTTTTACTATATAAGTTCCTACATGGCAAATATGGAACCTATTAGGTGGAGATGGAGTCATACATTTCACCATAGTCATACTCTTCAAACTCATGGCGATTATGATCATGAGATACAATTAACAAGACCAACAGACTTAATTCATTTTTTTTGTCAATTTATTCCTTTTGGCCAATTACTATACCCTCATAAAACATTACATGCTGAAATTATAAAACATTCCTTTGGTTCACTTACTGATGTAGTAAAGCAAAACGCACCAGAAAATGAAAAATTAATTATAATTCGAAATTCTAGAATTTTTTTATTAGTTTGGAGTTTAATAATCGTTGTATCAATTTATTATAACTCTTGGCTTCCAATTTTTTTATTTCTAATTCCAAATTATATTGGAGCTCCCTTAAATCAAATCGTTAACATAACCCAACACTTAGGTGTACCATTTGACGTAAAAGACCATCGTTTGACAACTCACAATATTAAATTAAATCCAATTTTTAGTTTCTTATATTATTATATGGAATATCATCTTGAACATCATTTGTTTCCAACTATACCTTCGTATAATCTTCCAAAATTACATAAATTAATTAAAGATCAAATACCTGAACCACATCCTTCTCTCTTTTCTTTTTGGAAAGCAGTTCTGCCTTCAGTTATAAAGCAAGCTTACAATCCAAAGCATGCTTATAAAATAGATTAAAATTTTTCTGAAAGTTTAAGAAATTTTTCATATTCTTTATCATCTATATTAACAGTTATTTTTGGGTCATTAAAATTTCTAGATTCTGTATCTTTGATGAATTCTTTATAAGCTTTCACTCTCTCGTTATGTAGCTTATCAAATTCTTTTTTAAAATTTCTGTAAATTCTTGAATGTCTAGGAACATGTCCAGTATTATAACCAAGTATATCTTGTGAAAAAAGATACTGGCCATCACAGAATGAACCACTACCCATAGATATTGTAAGTAAATTTACTTTTTTAGTAATTATTTCTGCTACCTTGGGTGGAACAACTTCTACTTCAAGACCTATTGCACCTGCATCATCTAATTCAATAGCATGTTCTAATACTTCTATTGCTTCCTCAGAATTTTTTCCAATTGCTCTAAATCCACCAATCCAATTAGCATGGCCTGGTATTAATCCAATGTGACTAATAACTGGAACTTTTTCTCTTCTTAAACTTTTAATTATTTTAGAGCTATTATTTGTATAAAAAGAATCACAGCCAATTGCCAATAATTTATAGGCTGCTCTAACAGCTTCATCAGCAGTAGCATAAGATTTTTCAGGAGCAGCACTCATTAAATGAGTATTTGGAGCTGCTTCTCTTATCCTTTTTAAATCTTCAATAGTTCCAAAAATACCATGATGAGGCATATCGTAGGCAGTACAAATCATATCCATACCGGCTTCCTCTGCAGCTATTGCTTCATCAACATTATTTACATAAACCTCATGAATCTGCTTTTTACCTTTTAGTGCTAATAAGTCATAAACTGTTAGTTTTTTCTTCATAGTTTTTCTTTATTTATTAAAAATAATTTATATATATTAAATGTATGACTGTCATTAGAGATACAAATGTTTCTGCAGATTTAGATACTAAATTAGGAAAAAATGTTTGGTGGAAACCAGTTCTGGATAAAAAAATCCTTAAAGAACTGAGTGTTAAGAGATCATTACCAGGAATAATTTATGTATCAATGTATTTTATAGCTCTAATTGTTTCTGGATATCTTGCTTACTATACTTGGGGTACTTATTGGACTATCTTCTGGTTTTGGGTTTATGGCTCTATTTACACTTTCAGTGGAGCTTATGATCATGAAAGTAGACATCGTACACTTTTTAAAGAAAGATGGTTGAATGATATTTTTCAATATATTTTTTCATTTATGACAAATTTTGAACCAATAAGATGGAGATGGACACACACTTTACACCATAGTTACACACTGCATACTAAAGAGCCTCATGACTTTGAAATACAAGTTGATAGACCAAGTAAACTTTTTAAATATTTCGTAAGTTTTATTCCTTTTGGACCTTTATTATGGATACATCAATCATATCTTGCAGAAACATTTAAAAATTCACTTGGAATAATGACCCCAGTTATAAAAGAATGTGTTCCAAAAGAACATCAGTGGAAAGTTTTTTTATCAGCTAGAATTCATATGTTAATATGGCTATCAATAATTTTATTTTCTTTCTATTTTAAGACTATCCTTCCAGTTTTATTTTTTCTACTACCTACATTTTATGGAAATACATTATTTTTTCTTTGTGGCCTAACTCAACATGCTGGACTTGCTTTTGATGTTAAAGATCATAGAGTAAATACTAGGACAGTAATTCTTAATCCTATTTTAAGTTGGCTTTATATTAAATTAGAATATCATATTGAGCATCACATGTTTCCTCAAGTACCTTGGTATAATTTACCCAAATTACATAAAATTATAAAAGATCAATTACCTGAACCTAATTATGGTTTGGTTAGTGCTTACAGGGATATTATTCCCGTTATTATTAAACAGGCTTTTAATCCAAATTATACTCCTAATAGAAAAATACCAACATAAGAATACTATTAAATTAAGTTTTCATTTTTATTTCAAATAAGTTTGTATATAAATTTGATATATGAAAAATGTAGGAATTATTGGATGTGGTAATATTTTAGAGACTTATTTGAGAGCAGAAAACTATTTTAATAATATTAATTTTGTATCATGTTCTGATATTAAAATGGAACTTGCTTCAAAAATCGCACAGGAAAATAACTTAAAAGCACTCACTGTAGATGAAGCATTGCATGATGACAATATTGACATTATTTTAAATATTACAATACCTCAGGCGCATTATGATGTTTCTAAAAAATGTCTTCTAGCAGGCAAGCATGTTTATTCTGAAAAACCAATGAGCTCAAGATACGAGCAAGGAAAAGAATTATTAGATTTAGCTCAACAAAATAAGCTTTACATTGGAAATGCCCCTGATACTTTTTTAGGTGGAGGAGCTCAATTATCAAGGGAATTTATTGACTCAAATGAAATAGGCGATGTATTAACTGGAAATTTTATCTTTGCTTTTCCAGGAGCAGAAGATTTTCATCCAAATCCAGAGTCATGGTATATTGAGGGAGGAGGCCCTGTTTTAGACATGGGACCTTACTTTTTTACTGCAATGGTAAATTTACTTGGTCCAGCAAAAAATATTAGAAGTAGGGGGGTTAAATTTTCTGATAAAAGACAATATAAAGCTGGTCCAAAGAAGGGAAATCATTTTGATGTTAAAATTCCAACTTCATATATGTTCAGTGTAGAATTTTTAAATAATGCAGTTATTCAAGGCTTTATTTCTTTTGATGTACAAAATCATATGAGGAATCATATTGAAATATATGGATCTCATGGATCAATGATAGTTCCAGATCCAAATATGTTTGGAGGACCCGTAATTGTTTCGAAAGAGCTTGGTTCTGATTGGATTGAACATAGTGTTGAAAGTAAACCCTTAGGAAAAACAAATATAACTAATCAAAGTGTAAGAAGTAATGAGGCTCCTAAGCAATCAAACTATAGAGGGATTGGTTTATCTGAAATGATTTACTCAATTGAAAATAATAAGGAGCATAGATGTAATGGAGAACTTGCTTTGCATGTTCTTGATATTATAGAGTGTGCTAAAATTTCTTCTGAAAACAAAGAGGAAGTCAGTATTAGATCAACTTGCAAGCGTCCAAATTCTTTTCAAGATCAAGAAATTAAAAAACTATTAAAAAATTAGAGTAATACTTATACTTTTTCAGCAAGCTCTAAAAATTTATCAAACTCATCATCTTTAATAGGAACAGTGATTTTTGGATCATTAAATTTTTTATTTACAGTATCAGCATGAAATTCTTTAAAAGTATTAATTCTTTCTTGTTGAAGTCTTTTATATTCTGTTGAGAAATCTCTATAAACTCTTGCATGCCTTGGAGTATGTCCACCATTATATGATGTGTAACCCAAAATATCATTAGCAAATAAATATTGACCATCACATCCAGAACCGCTTCCCATTGAAAGAGTCATTATTTCAACTTTTTTTGTTATAACTTCAGCAACTTTGGGTGGTACTACTTCTAATTCAACACCTATTGCTCCTGCATCTTGAAGCTCTAGCGTATGCTTCAATACACCAACAGCTTCATCAGCAGTTTTTCCTATTGCTCTAAAACCACCTATCCAAGTTGCTTTACTAGGAACTAGACCTACGTGACTATTAATTGGAATATTCTCTTCTCTTAATGCGCTTATCCATTTATAGCTCCAGTTACCTCCATAAATAACATCAGCACCAATTTCCATGTAGCGGTGACTAAGTTTCATAGCTTCGTACTCCGAAGCAATACTAACTGCGCCTCCAGATTGCATAAAACAACTTGGTGCAGCTTCTCGAATTCTTTTTAATTCATCAAAGCTATTAAATATTCCATATTGTGGAGCATCATGAGATGTACAAATCATATCAATACCAGCCTCTTCTGCTGCTCTTGCTTCATCAGCACTATGAACAAATAGCACACTTAATTGTCTTTGACCTTTACACTTTAAATAATCGTAAACAGTTAGTTTTTTTCTTTTCATAATTTTAATCAATTAAGAAATAAGCATAAACTTATTCTAAAATAAATACTCAATTTTTAATTATTTAAGAAATTTGTATATAAATTTTCTCTTCTTCAATTTTTATGGGGTAAGTTTTTAAATCTTCACATGCTGGAGGACTAAGTGCTTTACCTGACTTAATATTAAATATACCTTGGTGCATTGGACATTCAATTTCATCATCCATTACTAAGCCATCTTCTAAATGAACTGCTTCATGAGTACATATTCCATCTGTAGCATAAAATCCATCTTCTAGTTTATAAATGCAAAAAGTTTTATTATCTAAATCAAATCTTATAATATCTTCATCTTCAATGCCATCAGTATTCTGGACGAAATGCCAATTTGAATTTTCATCATTCATAAATAATCAAATAATAATAAAATTAAAAATTTAAAGCATTTTTTGAAAATTATATAAATTAATTTGCAAATTTTATACTTTTTTGAGTATCTTGCTAAGATTGAAGTTTTTATTTACAATATTGGCGGCATCTATTTTCAATCCTTTTTCCAAAATTTTTGAAGCAAGTTTAATATCTCTTCCTATTTTTCCTTTTAGACCAATTCCACAGGCTCCTTTGATCTCATTATCTTTAATAAAAAAATCAATGATACCCTCTTCAATATTATCACCTCTTTGTAAAATTTTTTCAAAATCGTCACACAATCCTGTTAATTGAATATTAATATTTAATTGATCAGACCACATCCAAGGAATATTATTATAAACTTCTTTTATTCCTAAAATATTCTTGCCTGCACATATACCGTGATTTTGAGCATGTTGATAAGACTCAAGTCTTATGTTTTTATTATACAAGGGATGAAAGAAATTTGATACATCTCCAGCTGCATAAACATCTTTTTGAGATGTTTCACAATATTCATTTGTAATAATTCCATTATCAATCTTTATATCTTTATCTTTAAATAATTCTGTATTTGCAATCGAACCAATACCTACAATAACTAGGTCAACATTTAATTTTTCGTCATTAGATAATAATATTTTATATGATTTTTTATCAGCGATTATGTTTTTAATAGTTGTATTTAAATATATTTTATTCCCATTTGTTTCATGAGCTTCTTTGCATATATTTGAAATTTTTTTTGGGATGCTTCTGCCCATCAATTGGTCATTCATTTCAATAACACATACTTCTTTGCCTAGTTCATTTGCTGAAGCTGCTATTTCTAATCCAATGAAACCACCTCCAATAATTAATACTTTATTCGACTTTTTTAGCTCATTTTTAATTTTATCACTATCTTCATTATTTCTTAATGATAAAATTTTATCATCATTATTTTTAATACCTAGTTTAATATTTCTATTCACTGAACCAGTTGCAACTAATAGTTTATCATATTCAAAATTATTATTATTTTCTGAAAATAAAATCTTATTTTTAAAATCTATATTAATTATTTTAGTATTTTTAATATAATTAATATTATTTTTTGAATAAAAATCAGAATTAAAAAAAATAAAATCCTCTAATTTTTTTTTATCAGTTATGTAATCTTTAGATAAAGGAGGCCTTTCATATGCTAGAACATTTTCTTCGCTTATTATTGAAAGATCAGCTTGATTATCATGAGTTCTTATTTCTTTAGCTGCATAGACTGCTGATTGACCTCCACCCAAAATAACAATTTTTTTATTTGAATTCACAATCTCAATATAATTTACAGTAAAAACAATGATAGGGTTTTTTTAAATTATTCATTGATAATTATTGGTTTTTTTTATAAATTATAGAAAAAGTCTAAAAATCAACTAAATATTTTTATATGAAAGATCTTGATATTGATAATTGGTATAAATGTAAAATTGACAGAAAAGTTTATAAACAATTAACAAAAAGATCTGATTTCCAGGGTTTAAAGCATGTATCAGTTTGGATATTTTTTCTTATCTTATCTGGTTACGCTGCGTATTTAAGTTGGGGTACATGGTGGGCAATTCCTGCATTTTTAATTTATGGAAATATTTTTATGGCATGTAATCCAGTTTGGCATGAATGTGGTCACCGAACAGCATTCAAAACAAGATGGTTAAATGAATTATTTTATCACATTGGGTCCTTTATGTATAATTTTGAACCGGTGAGATGGAGA
>MDSZ01105033.1_pt1 | contig 10855 bp, 13 predicted proteins | sample 811201 | NCBI WGS metagenome assembly MDSZ01 (sample SAMN05326647, study PRJNA326480) | marine metagenome | isolation source: seawater | place: Indian Ocean: North | collected 2010
CCGCTCCCCGGACTTAGACTCAATCAAAGACAACCACTCACGGATAAATGTCTCCATCTCCGGCTTGTCGTTGTACGTTGCTGAGTTATTCGCCAAGGCGCGTTGTGGTTCATCATCAAACCACATGCCCGACTTGCAGTGACGCATTCGGTCATCGCCAAGGTCACTCAGTGAGATCATAGCACTCCTTCTGACCCCACCGACTACAATGACCCTAGCGATGTAAGTCATTATGTCGTGGCACTCCAGAGACGTAAGCTTTCGGCCCTGCGCTCTTTGGAATACCTGAACAACAAAATTAAATAGCTCTACTAACGGCTCCGGGCCAGATGCACGGCCGCCAAACGTTTTGAGCCTCGCCCCAGCAGGACGGACCTTAGACACATCCCACTTCGGTACTTCTCCGCTCCAGAGCAGCGCCAGAAGCTGCCTAAGAGCCTTTGCCCAGCCTTCTTTAGAGTCTCGGACATGTATTACTGTCTCAGAATCAAACAATTTATCAGGGACTTCTGGGAGATTCTTAATGTGAATCTCTTCTACACTAAACCCTACCCCGGTCCCGCATAGCAGGATAAACATAGCCTCGTCGAAGGCCTTGGGGTCGTCTACAGCTAGGTAGGCGCAGTTATACCCGGCTGTGTTGTCCCGGGTAAGGGCATCCCCTGCAGTCATTAGCGCCCGCATAGAGGGAACTACGTCCATGTTGAGAATGGCAGCCCGAAGTTCTTCTTCAACGGCGGGCTTGAGAGAGAATCCGTGGTTTTCTTTGACGGAGGTTAAGAGACAATCGAAATAGCGGTCCACAGTCTCGGGCCACTCTTCTCTTCTTTCGCCATTCCACCGGGCATACCGGCTTTTGTAGATAAATTCTTCGTAATCTGAAGGAAAGTAATAGTTCTTGCTCATCGATTGTCCCCGCTGCCGCCAATAACGCCCCTTTTATGCCGAGACTCTAGCTTGTCCCGGTTGCCCCTTGCTATATCGTCCAGATTTAAATCAAGATCCGTAGCAAGGGCGGAAATGTACCACAAGACATCTCCCAATTCCTTCGCCAGTGCCTCACGCACTTCATCTGCCAAGTGCCCGTCCTCATCGCGGAAAATCTTCTTTACTTTGTTGCAGACTTCGCCCGCTTCTCCGGCTAAACCCAGCGCCGGGTACATCATTGACCATTGCTTACTATAGATTGCAGTTTCAGCACTGATTTCCTGAAACTCTTCAAATGTCATTTGCCCCATTAAAGGTGTTCCCCTCTTTCATGCATTTCAATTAAATCTTCGATGAAAAATTTCATCTTCCGAAGGTCGTACCAAATATCGACGCCTTCTTTTTCTCCAAGCCGGTAACAGGCTTTGAAAATATCTCCACGGGCTTTGCTCATGGCCTTGTGGCTGATTAAATGACGCAACTCCCGTGCGTGAGCAGGCAACTCATAGTAGCCAGTACTTCCGCCGTCGCTTGCGAGTTTGTGATCATTAGCAAGCCCAGAGTCATTAGTACGATGTCCACCAGACTTCGGGATGCCTTTAGGATTCGGGATCGCAGACATGTCCCGGCCCTCGGGATGCGGGTGAAGTTCGTCATAGTCCATTCCAGAGTTATCTACTGTGTCAAAAGGGGGAAAATGTGCGTTTGCCATATCAATGTACCGTGTCGTCATCGTCTCGGGTGGTGTCAGGAAACGGGTACACGTTATTTGTATATCGTTTACTGCTCTGTGCCAGTTCGTCGTTCTTGCAATCTGTCGCAAACTCAACAAACTCTCGCTCTGAACGGAGGGCTGCGCCGTAGCCAATTATCTCGTCCGGCATAGTAGAAACCATGTAGTAAATGCCATACAGGAAGTCCCGCATGTACTCTTTGAAAGTCTCGTCAGCGTCCTCAAAGAAGTCTTCAGACGCTCCGAAGTACAGTTCCCGCTCTACATGGCTGCCAACTTCTATATAGAAGCCGTTAATCGGTATCTTTTCTGTCTTTTCGCTCATTACTGATCCCCAAATGCTTTTATTAATTTTAGCGATGCTAAATTTTTCTTTTCCTTCAACCACTCGGCCGGGATCAGTGTATCGGCGTACATAAATCCATTCTTTTGGCACCAGACGGCGTAGGTAGTTTTTGACCCCTTCCGCAGCCTTCCGTTGCTGCGACTGAACACAAAACGAATATCAAGGTCGGGGTATTGCTCCTTGATAAGAATATGTTTTTTGCGGTCAGCTAAAAGAAATCTGCCCTTCGTCTCAATGACAATGCCATTGGGCAAAACGTAGTCAGGAGTGTAGTGATGGTCACTCTCTGGAATGACATACGGGATCTTGAAAGGCTCGTATTGTACTTCCTTCCCGGCGCGACGGATCTGGTCCGCTACGTCTTTTTCGATTCCAGATTTATAACCGGCCCGGATCGCTCTCATTCGGGTGTTATGCTTTACCACGGGAACTCCTCGGCTTTGCTTCCTTCTTCAAGCGCAGAAGTCCGCACGAAGCACAGAAGTGAAAACCATTTTGAATAATGACTGCTTCCTTTGTTTTGCACATCGAACACAGGTACTTATCCTTCATAGTGGGAGTACCAATAATGGCGCGGACTAACGGCCTTAGAACCTCCCTGCGGCTTGTACACGGCGTCCGGCCAACAAGAGGCCCGGAAGCTGCAGAAAGTACATGTCGTATGCAGACGTTTGTTTCCGGTAGGCTTACTGCGGAATAATTCTTGAGTTGGCTCAAAGCACTTAATAAAAGGCTTGTCGGTGGCGATAACTTTAACGTTCTCGCTAATAAACGCCTCAAGCTGGGCTACTTCATCAGGGGAAGGGTCAGCTTCAACAATCTCTATTTCGCCGGTAGACTTGTTGACTACAATCCAACCACCCTGCGGCTTATTGGTGCCCGTAGCGTAACCCCATAGTTGGGCGGCATAACCGAAGGCATCGTCTCTAGCGACACCGGACCATCCCTCAGACCACTTATGGCTAAATGCCCACGGACTGCTGCTCTTGGTGTCGTACACCCGGCCATCAATTTCAATGTCGTTCTCTCCACGGATCTGCTCCCCGTGGATTTCAAGCTCTGCTTCTTCCTTGCCCCCGGTAATGTTTAAACCGGCAACGCGAAGCAAAACTTCCATGATGCACTCAACCGCATCGCCCAGCATCATTCGGACAATGTGGTTATATGGCATGACTTCTTTTTCTTCGCCCGCCTTCTCTCGCTGAAGCTGGCAGACAGGACGGCCCAGATTAGACATACGGATGCGGAATCCTTTTTCTCGTTCCGCAAGCTGCTTTCTGAGAGACGCCTTAAACATCTCCCCAGCATCTTCTATCCACTGGTCATCATACGGCAGCGTTTCGCCGTTGCTGAGTTTGGTTAATTGTAATTTAAGCTTTGCAGCATATTGTTCAGATAAATTCACTTGTACCTCAAAAAAAGGGGTCTGATCCGAAGGAGTGACAGACCAGACCCCAAGGAACGGGGCTGTCCCACAATCACGGGCCTAAACGTTTGAAGAAATGGCCCACAGCCCCGCAAGGGAGAACTATTAGTCTTCCTCTAATTCTTCGGCCAACGCATCGATGGCATCAGAGGAAAGATTCTCATTGTGTAGCGCCTCTTGGTGCTTCAGCGTGATCATCTCGTTCTCGTCCTTTACGAGCTTGCCCATGTGGACCATTGTCTCGTAAATGTCGTCAGTGAGAGGAAGCTTAGTCTTCAAGTTTGGCGCGAAGTGCATGACATAATAAATCACGCTGCCGTTCTGCATTTCTTCCGCCGACACCTCTACCTCATATTCGTAAGTAGAAGCGCCTTTGGGGAGAACTTTCATTACTTCATCTTCAAATGGATTGAAGTTAGAACCTTTCAGCATCATTATCGCTGGCTGGTTCTCAACAGTAGCATCATCCCCGTCCTCAGTTTTACCTGAGTAGCTGACGATGACACGCAACTGACGGAAGCAAGTAATGTCGCTGTACTTCTTTTGTTCTTCTTTAGAAGCCTCACGAAGTATGCGACTAGGCGGCTTTCCGCAACGCAGGGTGCCCTTCATATCAAGAGCTTCGTGGCGGAAATTAGGAATCATCAAGGTCTTATTCACAACCTTGTTTTCCTCGGGATCGTAATGCAGCCACTGGAACAACTGGCTCAGAACCCGAATCTTAACTGTTTCAGCAAAGACAGGCTCGACGCCCTCGCCCTCAATAACAAACTTACCCTCATACGGATGCTTACGCTGGGTGTTAACCTTAAGCTTCGGGAGACGGTTCTTGGAAGGGGCTGGGGCATCCACGGCTCCAAGCATCATTGCGAGTTGGTTTGCCGCTTCAGGTGTCACAGTAGAAATTTCAGTACTCATATATATAGTCCTTAAAGGTTTTTCGTAACAGATTTAAAGTACACCAGCAAGTGGGTTTATGCAACACTAATTGGTGTCGTTTCCATCCAATTTTTGCCCGCCTCCGCTTCAGTGGTGAGGGGCAGCACTGGATGGTATTCAAACCGGTCAATTAAATCCTCGTCTACCTTCTCCATAGCCCAGACCAACACTTCCAACACCTCGGACATTTCGCCCGGGTAAACGTCGCAAACGATGGAATCGTGGACCGTGAGAACAAGTCGAGTCTTGAACTGACGCCGTTTAAATTCTTGGTAAGCCCTGATGCAGCTAAGTGGGACAATGTCCGCTGTCGCAAAGCTTTGAACAGGGTAATTCACAATCGCCGTAGCATTGGTCACACGGCCGTTAGCTAGGCGTTTGGCATTCGGAAAATGGAACTGGCGGCCCGAGGGAGTCTGTACGATGCCAGAGCGCAGCACCTCATTCATTAGCTCTTTATGCCACTCCGACAGTCCCCTATAGATATTAAAGTACTCACCGAAGTATGTCTGAACATGGGGTGGCTCATTGGCCCCCATACCCCCATATAGCGGAGCAAATGTGTAAGCCTTGGCTGCTTGCCTCATATCTTTGGTAACTTCCTCAACATCACATTGATTAATGATTGAGGCCGTCTGCTTATGCACATCCTTCCCGTTGCGGATATCTTCTATGATCTGACTGTCGCGGGAGAGTTCTCCAGCAACACGGAACTCAAGTCCGCTAAAGTCGATCTCTAAAATCTGTCCGCCATCGAAGCGAGACACAAGACACTTCCGTACCGGAAATTTGTGTCCTTTGGGCAAATTCTGGAAGTTGGGATTGGACGATGAGAGTCGCCCGGTGCGGGTCACAGTCTGGTTAAACTGTGCGTGTAATATACCAGACGGGCGAGTCCACGTTTTTATTCCCGCAACAAACGAATCTAAATAAACGGACACAGCATTCAGACGCATCAGCTTCGTTAAAAACTCAATAGCCCGGAGATTATCTTTGTCCCGGGCTTGTATCAGCAGCTTGCCTATCGTTCCCTTATCCGTCTTGAAACCGTTGATGCTGGCATCTTCAGGCCCACGGGGAATAAGCTTTAGGCCTGCAACCTGTCCCGTAGGATTGAGCAAAAAACCTTGGCCGTGACACGCTGGGCACTTGGTCTTCTTCTTCCACGGCTCTCCATTCTTCTTCATCTTTTGAATCAGCCCGGAACCATCACAGGTGTAACAATGCTCCGCTACCGTCTTCATCACGCGCTAGGTGGTACGCTTTACCGTCTGGGCAAACTTGGAGTTATTCATCCGAGCAGGAGGTAACGGTTTACCTGTCGGCCCTACCCCGCAGTTAAACATGCGTTTGTGCATCTCCCGGTTGATAACTTCCCGGCTGTAGATAACTTTAGTCATGTCCGCGCCGGAGTTGAGATTGATCGGGGTATCTCCCATCACATCAGTAACAATGTCCCGCAGCGCAATCTCTAGCTGCTGCTTTTCTGTCACAAAGTCCTGCTCTACTTTCGCGAGTTCATCCTGATCGATTTTGATACCGTTGCGTTCAATCTCGACTAAGAAGAGAAGCATCTCGTTCATCAGATCCGCAACACCCGCCAAAGATGAATTGCTGCCCTTTTTCAAATCCTGCATCTGGGCAACATAGATTTCAGCGCAGGAGAGAACGTCCGTATCGGCATACTCCACTACGTCCGCCAGAGGCATCTCTTCAAAACCAATGCCTTTCTTAAAAAGATCCCCAACAAGGTCATCGCGCTTACGAGTAACGTCCCGTCTCTCTGCGGTGCCCTTCAGGCTTTTATCTACGTTCTGGGCACGGGCGAAGATATACTCAAGAATCATCGTGCAATGGACACGATCCGGTATCTCAAAGCCCGCCTCCAGCAAGTACATCACATCAAACTTTGCGTTGTGTGCTACCAACATATCTGCTGCAGCAAGGTCCGCTTTCAGTTCTGTAGGGTCGTCACACCCGGGATGCTCTTTGTGATAAAAGATTGCCCTCTTGGCTTCACCAATCTCCTCGCCTTCCAACATACGCCAGTGGGCTGATACGATCCGGTTCTTGGGGTTGAAAGGGCTGTTGTCTTTATTTCCATCAACAGACGCTACAGTGGTTTCTAAATCTAATACGATAACGGTCATGGCTGCTTACTCCACATACCGGCTGATCTCAGGCTGGATACGGCAGATAACCGTACCGTGCCACCCGGACAGCTTGTTCTTTGAAACGGTGAGATAACGAGTGTTGTCTGGTTCATCGTCCTCGCTATTTTCATGGCGGCCTACACCCACCACTAAATCATTCTCTGCCATCTTGCCGATGCGAGAACCTTCCATGTCGAAGCCTGACAAACGGGTACGGCCCCGGGCCTCATTACTTGCCTGTGATACGGTAAGCAGCGCACATTGATGTTTCTTGGCTAACTCGCGCAAAGATCGGTAAACCTCGCGGAGTCTTTCGTGCGAGGCAGAGAAGTTACCGCCTACTTGGCATTTATCGCCTTGATCAACGACAACTACGTCCGGGGCCATCACGGAGAGGTATGCATCCACTTGGGTCAAATCCCATTCTTGGATGTCTTTCATCTCAATCTTTTCTTCTATCTGCGCGAATTTATCTAATGCTTCTTTCCGCGCATCAGTGTTCTTGGCTATCTCTTCGCGGGTCTTGCCCGCCCACGCCTGCATCGCCCGCAGCATTGTTCTACGGGTTTCCTCTTCGTTACCGAGGTACAGGACCATAGCCCCTTGTTCGCAAAAACCTCCCGGCGCACAGCACAAGCTGATTGCAAAGGCCGTCTTACCTGTCTCAGGCAGGGCGAAGATCGTTCCAAACTCGCCCGGGCCGATTCCGTAAACGTACCGGGACAGTGTTGCAATGTTGAACTTCCAACGAGCCTCGTCGCTTGTAAGCTCAAGCAACGTATCTAAATCTTTGGTGGTGGTTGGTCCGAAGTCATCGGGCAGCAGTCCATCGCGATTAGACTCTAGAATCTTCTCCAGACGGGCCACAGCATCATCGCTGCCTTCACTAATCTCAATGCCTAGATTGGCTATCTTATGCCCGAGGGATCTCTTCCAAAGCTCTTTGACCAGATCGCCAATAATGTCGGCTTGTAGGTCCGGTGCATTAACTACCGCACAAACGTAGTCTGTGAACTCCTCTTTCTCAGAGCGAGTTGCTACGGGGTACTGGAGTAAGTAGAGGGCTTCAACGTCGTCTTGTGTGAGATCCCTGCAGTACTTCTGGTGACCTTCGGCAATGCAGTTGAAGAGAGTTTTTGCAGAACTCTCAAAGAGCGACGGGTTGAGGGATGATTGGTTTTCTTGATAAACATTGTGGGACAGTAGTGCCTTTAGAATTTTTATATCCATTCAAGTCGATGCCGTAATTGGTTTCTCGTAACGACATCGACTATAGCACTAACTAGTGTCAGAAGAAAAGCTTTAGCTCAACCTAATTTTCATTTTTTTTAGGTTGGGGGTACGGTCTGAACTTCTTCGCTCCCGCATGTCTACTTCATGATAGACGACGCTACTTGTACCCTTAACTAAATTTTCTATTGCTGCCTCTAGTTTCTTTTGTTCTTCAGCAGCTTCAATAAAACCGTTCTTAAATTCAAAATCAATAATTGCTATAGCTCTTGCTTTCATTTCTTTATGCCTGCAACAAATCCCGTACTTCGTCTTTACTTAAGTACTTAAGATCTTCTTTAGTAAATCGGATATTAATCGTCGAGACAGTTGCACTACTCCTTAATTGTGACGCTAATGTTATAGCCTTACGCGATGCATCCTTGTCAAGCACAATCGTAACGGTATGGTATCTGAGGATCTGTTGTTGTTGTAATGCACTCATGTTTGTGCCCAACAATGCGACACCAGTTATGTCGTCCAACCGGGCTACTGAACAAGCCGAAGCAGCATCCTCAACAACCACGCAATGTTTATTGTCGGGCTTAACAAACAAAGCCCCTGTGGTATCACCATACGATAACCACTTAGGTTTAGAATCGTTAACGGATCTCCCTACGGCCCCTAGCCCATCGTTCATGTAGAACAGAACTCTATTCCGGGCTGGATCAAGCTTTATATCTAACCAATGATTCGACAGAGCATCTAAACAATTTACCTTTTCAAGATATTGCATGACGTAAATGTGATGCCTTGGATTCGATACTATCGATGGCAGGGGTAAAGATCGTCTTTTAAGTTCAGTGCTGCGTCCGTTGATCCGTGCCTTGGCTGCTTCTAGTCCATACCCGGTATGGTCTTGTCCTTTAGCAGTGCAACTTGCTTTATAGCAGTTCCAAAACGTCTTGCCGTCTTTCTTTGTAATCGTGAAGGTATATCTACCAAAGCAGAACGGACAATCAATACGTTTTGATTCTCCATCTCTTACGTCGATGGCAGCAATGGTTTCTTTTTGTTCTGAGTATGTATTCATAGTAGTGTGGGTATAGCTCGGCCCGAAGGGGCCTCGCTAAAATAACATTAGTTAGTGGTTCTGTATAGTCATGTTGTGACACTAGTTATGGGCCTTCTAACTACTTAGCCCGCTAACGCATTGAAATAAAATAAAACTACCATAACGCTTTGGTCGCAGGTTCGAGTCCTGCCGGGCCTACCACTGCATTGAAAATAAACGATTATTTTTTACAAAATCGGTTTAGTTGGAAAAAGTTTGAAATGGTGACTATTTCTTGTTCGATTCTGCTTGCTTAAGTAATTTGTAATATGCCAAGCCTTTATAAAAATAATCCAGAATGCCGTTTTCCGGCGCTTCTAACTTAGACAGAATTTCATATTCCAACTCGTCTTTAGGAGATTCGACAGCATTAAAAAAATGTATCTCCGTTAAATTTGGCATTATAAACGCAGCGCCAAGCCCATATTCTTTTTCACAAACTAAATACACCCCACAATTATCTGAGGGGTGATACAAATTAATCGTTGGAAAACCAAGCTGCCGAGCAATGCCCAACCCATCACTTCGTCTTGCCTTAATCATGCAGTAGCCTCACCGCCAAAGCTACCGTCAGAATTACCATCAGTGGTGTAGAGACAATTAAAATTTTGAAAAACCATTCGGGCATTTCTTTAATCTCTACAGACGGACTTACCAGAGGAAACTTAGGCTGATCTACTACCCTATACTTTTTCTGCTCTTTCAAGATGTCATCAATCATCTGGTGATTGTTCGACTGCATCGGTACTTTTGTGGTCATCTTGATAGGCCTCCGGTATTTTCTCCGTCCAAATATTAGTGACGAAAACAAAGCGCGGGCCGCCATAAACAGGGCTTACGCGATGTGGATTCTCAGATTGAAAGATTATCATTCTATTGAACACCGGAGCGAGGCGCTCCATCTCTTTTGCTTCGTCTTGAATCTCTAGATAGCCGCCCTGCACAGAATGTGGTACTGGATAGTAGATAGATCCAATGGCAGGAAAAATTTTAGTGCCATCTCTCTCATACCGCTTCTCATCCATATCACGATGCCATTTCATGCTGTCGCCTGCAGGAACTACGTTCAACCAGTACTCTATCCCTTGAATTTTTGAAGTGTCGGACACCAAATTCTTCCAAATAGCAATGATGGTACGCTCCCAGATGTTCTCAGGCTCTTTGGCCCACCACCCCGGGTACCACATAGTTTTTTCTTGGAATTGGTCTGACCAATTTTCTTTTTGAACAAACGCTTCCAGCATTTCTGGGTCAGTTATAAAACTATCTTGTACTATCATTGATTAAATCTCTTCCTCATCGCGTTACCCGCAAGAGTTTGGGTTGTTTTAACGTAAGTTTGTAATACTTGGGCGCTCTTATGTCCGGTCACGGCCCGCAACTCATCGTAGGTACAGCCAGACTCGCCCAACAAAGTGGCCCCAGAGCGCCGTAGATCACGGATCTGAAGCTCTTTTGGCAGCCCTGCCCGGGCTAACACCTTACGGACTACCTTGTTGTAGCCCCAACGGTCTTGGTATGGACGATTAGTTGCTTCGTAGATAATGAACTCGTCATCTGTAGCTTCAGGCGACATATCCAGACGCTGCAGCAAACGTGGCGAGACAGGTACTTCCATTGGAGTGCCGGTTTTCTCCTGAACGAACACCATTACGTCGCCAATCAGGTTCTGTCTGGTCAGTTTGATCATATCTCCCGGGCGTTGACATAGATCAAAGCACAAAAGCGCCAAAGTTCCGACGCTAGACCGGTCCATAGCGTCCGCAGTGTCAATAAATTGGCGGACTTGTTCTTCCGTCCACTTGATTGCTCGGGGTGGTAGGCCACTAAGGCCCATCTTGGAAAAAGGATTTCCAGCCACTCTTCCCGCACGGAAGGCGTTAAACCAGACCTTACGCAGCACTTTAACTACAAACTCACCCCGGTGCGGAGAAACAGCCTCGCAGATCTCCTGATAAAGCTGGTCAGCATGGTCTGCAGAGACAGTACGGGCCATCATGTCACCAAA
>MDSZ01229798.1_pt1 | contig 10855 bp, 6 predicted proteins | sample 811201 | NCBI WGS metagenome assembly MDSZ01 (sample SAMN05326647, study PRJNA326480) | marine metagenome | isolation source: seawater | place: Indian Ocean: North | collected 2010
ATAGTCTGACATTAATTTAGAATCTTATATATTTAAATTTACAATGAATAAAAAGAGTAGATTAATATTAGTTGATGGTTCAGCATATATTTTTAGAGCTTATTACGGTCTTCCCCCAATGAATCGTGCTGATGGGACACCTATAAATGCTGTTTTTGGCTTCACAAATATGCTTGTTAAACTGATTGAAGATTACAGTGAAGATAAAATGATTGTGATATTTGATGCTGCAAGAGAAAATTTCAGAAATAAAATTTTTCCAGAATATAAAGCAAATAGAGGAGAGGCCCCTGATGACTTAATACCTCAATTTCCATTAATTCGGGAATGTGTAAAAAGTTTTAATATTCCTCAATTAGAAATAGAAGGATATGAAGCTGATGATCTAATCGCTACTTATGTTAATTTAGCAGAAAAAGATCAAATTGAGACGATAATAGTTTCCTCAGATAAAGATTTAATGCAGCTTGTTAGTAAAAATGTGACAATGCTTGATCCAATGAAAAATAAAAAAATCGCGATTAAAGATGTTGAAGAAAAATTTGGAGTCAAGCCTGATAAAGTTATTTTCATTCAAGCTCTAACAGGAGACAAAGTAGATAATATTCCAGGCGTGCCTGGTATCGGCCCCAAAACAGCATCTCAGCTAATAAACGAATTCAATGATATCGATGGTTTAATCAAAAACCTTCATAAAATTAAACAAGAAAAAAGAAGAAATATTTTAATCGAAGCAGAAAATGATATTAGAATAAGCTTAAAACTTGTAACTCTAAAAAATGATGTAAAAATTAATTATAATATTAATAAAATAAGAACTTACAACGAAATAAAAAAAGAAAATAATAGCATCTTTGAATTTCTTAAAGAGCAGGGTTTTAGATCAACATCTGAAAGACTAAAATCTAATTCTTTTATATCAAAAAATAGTGATAATATTGTTTTAAAAAAAGAAACAGAACCAAAGTATCAACTAATTAACTCAGAAAAAAATCTTCAAAAAATCATAGAAGAAATTGAAAAAAAAGGAATTTGTGCAATTGATACTGAAACTAATTCACTGAATGTAGAAAAAGCAGAGCTAGTTGGGATTTCACTTTGTTGTAGTGACGACATTTCTTATTATATTCCAATTAATCATACCAATTCTGATGGAAATAAAAAAATTGAAAATCAGTTAGGACAAGAATATGTAATTAAACATATTAATAATATTTGTGAAAATGAATCAATTTTAAAAATTGGTCAAAACATAAAATATGATATTAGAATTCTAAAAAAGTATGGAGTAACTTTTAAGTCTATTGCAGATACAATGTTAATTTCCTACTCTATTGATAATGGAATTTACAAGCATAATTTAGATGATCTATCATTTAATCATTTAAATCATACAACTATTAAATATAAGGAAGTTGTTGGGACTGGTAAAAATGAAATTACCTTTGAGCGTGTAAAAATTGATAATGCAGTTAGTTATGCTGCTGAAGATTCATTATTAACATTCAAGCTTTATCAAAATCTTTATCCTCGTTTAATTAAAGAAGGGGCAAATTTTGTTTATAGAAATATTGATTTACCACTTGTAGATGTTTTGTCTAAAATTGAAGCAAATGGTATTGAGGTAAATAAAAAATTTTTAACAAGCCTAAGTTCAGAATTTGAAAATGAAAGTAAAAAACTTGAAAATAATATTTACAAATTATCTAAAGAAGAATTCAATATTGGATCACCAAAACAATTGGGTGAAATATTATTTATTAATCTTAAAATACCTGGCGGTAAAAAAACAAAATCAGGCACCTATTCGACTGACTCGTCAACATTAAATAATTTAGCTTCAGATGGTTATGAAATTGCTAAATTAGTTCTTGAGTGGAGAGAATTAACAAAACTTAAATCAACCTATACAGATGCACTATTCAGATTAACAGATGGTAAAAGTAGAGTTCATACATCATTTGGGTTAGCTAATACATTAACAGGCCGATTAAGCTCAACAGATCCAAATCTTCAAAATATTCCAATTAGAACTAATAATGGAAAAAAAATAAGAACAGCATTTGTCAGTGGAAAAGGAAAAAAACTAGTAAGTTTTGATTATTCCCAAATAGAACTTAGATTAGCTGCAGAAATATCTGGTGATAAAAATTTTATCAAAGCCTTTAAAAATAATGAAGATATTCATGCATCAACAGCAAAGGAAATATTTAATTTGAAAGATAGTGAAATAAACACTGATTTTAGGCGAAAAGCTAAAGCAATTAATTTTGGTATATTATATGGAATAAGCCCATATGGTTTGGCTAAACAGCTTGATATTTCAAATACTGAAGCAAAAAATTATATAAATGAATATTTTAATAAATATCCAAATATAAAAAAATATATGGATGATCAGATTGAATTTGCAAAAATAAATCAATTTGTAGAAACAATTTTTAAAAGGAAAATTAATATTAAAGGTATTAATGATAAAAACTTTGCTGTTAGAGGTTTTGCTGAACGACAAGCTATTAATGCTCCAATTCAAGGTAGTGCAGCTGACATTATTAAGTTAGCAATGATTGAAATTCATAACGAAATAAATTTAAAAAAAATTGAAGCAGAAATGCTTTTGCAAGTACATGATGAACTTATTTTTGAAGTCGAAAATAATAAATATGACAATTTAATTAAAAGTGTAAAAATCATTATGGAGTCAGTACATTTAAAATATAAAGATTTTTCAGTTCCACTAACAGTTGATTATGGCTCTGGTGATAATTGGGGTCAAGCACATTAAATTTGTTTATGACTATAAAAAAAAAAATTAAAAAACGTAATCCTTACGCTCAAGAACTAAAGTTATCAAAGTATAAACAAAGAATTGTTAGAAATAAAAAAACTTATACTCGAAAGGGAAGCAAAAAGGTTGTTTAAAATTCTTCATCAAAAGTATTAATCTGAAACCATTTTTCAAGTTCGTGATATCCGCCTATTTTTTCACCATTCAAAATTATTTGTGGGAAAGTTTTTGCATTAGGAAATTTTTCAAAAAAATCTTCCCTACTATAATCAGTTCCTAACATATAAATTTTTGGATTATATTTAGCTAAACGTAATTTAGCTCTATCACAGTATCCGCAGTTAGTTTTAGAGTATATTTCTGCTTCCATTAAAATGCTTCATCAAAACTCAATGCCCTATCTGTAGGTCTTTGATATTCAGATACTCTTTTTTCAAAAAAATTTGTTACATTTTGAACATCTAAAGCTCTCATAAAATCAAAAGGGTTTTCGGTATTAAAAACTCTGTCAAATTCAAATAGATCAGCAATTCTATCAGCAACTGCTTCAATGTATTTACACATTAAATCAGCATTCATTCCAATTAAGTCCACTGGTAAAGCATCTTTGACAAACTCTTTTTCAAAAGCAACTGCTTCTCTAACTATTTCTTCAAATTGTGATTGAGGTACATCTGAGGGTATTAGAGATAAATCACTAATATCTGAGTCATTCAGTGTATTATTATTGAACTTATCTCTCAACGTTCTAAACATCAAAGATGAAAAACTAAAGTGCATACCTTCGTCTCGAGCTATCCAGTCATTTGATAAAGCAAGTCCAGGTAATAGACCTCTTTTTCTAAAGTAATATATTGCACAGAAGGAGCCTGCAAAAAACAATCCTTCAACCAAACCAAATCCTATTAATCGAGTTAATAAATTTTGACTCCCATTAAGCCATTTTGATACCCATTGGGCTTTATGGTTAATACAAGGAACGTTTTGTATGGCATCAAAAAGCATATCTTTTTCTTTTGAGTCTTTTACATAAGCTTCAATCTGAAGACCGTACATTTCAGCGTGTATAGACTCGTTTAACATTTGCATTGAAATAAAACATCTTGCTTCAGGTATTAATATTTCTTTGTAGAACCTGCTTGCTAAGTTTTCATTTATCATCGCTTCAGAATTAGCAAAATAAGCAAGTACGTGTTTGATAAAATGTTTTTCACCATCATTTAAAGTTTCAAGATCTCTTAAATCATCTTGTAATGATACCTCTTCAGTTGTCCAAAAGGCTTGGATGTGTTGTTTGTATCTATCCCAAATTTCTTGATTTTTAATCGGAAATATTGATTTAACGCCTTTTGATATCATTTTATTCTCCTTCTTTATGCACTGCAAGTTTCGCAATCTTCTGGTTCATTATTTTGTTTTATGGCGGTATTGATATAAGCATCTTTTGCTGCTTTTTCTGAAGAAACTGTAACTTTTACAGCATCAACCGCTGATCTACTTCTTAGATAATACATTCCGGTTTTTAGACCTTTTTTCCACGCATACATATGCATTGAATTAACTTTTCCAAATGTTGGTGTTGAAAGCCAGAGGTTCATTGATTGTGTTTGATCAATAAATGGAGCTCTGTCAGCTGACATATCGATGACAGTTTTTTGGGATACCTCCCAAACTGTTTTATAAATTTCTTTAAGATCAACTGGTATTTCATTTATATTTTCAACAGATCCATTTTCTAAAATTATTTTATCTCTCATTTCTTTATTCCATAATCCTCTTTGTGAGAGTTCATTTACTAAGTATCTATTAACTAGTAAAAACTCACCTGAGAGAGTTTGTCTTTTATATATGTTGGAGGTTTGAATTTGAAATGTTTCTGTGTTACCCAGTATAATACCAGTTGACGCAGTTGGCATACAAGCTGTGGTTAAAGAATTTCTAACACCATATTTTTTTATTTTAGTTCTAAGTGTATCCCAATCCCATTTTGATGATGGTTTAACATTCCAAAGATCAAATTGAAACTTACCCTCTGAAATTGGAGAATTTTTAAATGTTTCATAGGACCCTTTTTCTTTGGCTATCTCGCATGAAGCCTCTAAAGCGCCAAAATAAATTGTTTCAAAAATTAGCTTATTTATTTCTTTAGCCTCTTGGGATTCATAAGCTATTCCTAATTTAAAATAGACATCAGCAAGACCCTGTATTCCCAAACCTATTGGTCTATGTTTGTTATTAGACCTTTCAGTTTTATTTGTTGGATAAAAATTAATATCTATTACTTCATCTAAGTTTTTTGTTGCTAATTTTGCAGTTTCATAAAGAGCATCGTAGTCATATATTAATTTCTTATCTGATTTTTTTACAAACTTTGGTAGTGCAATAGATGCTAAATTACATACCGAAGTTTCTTTCTTATCAGAGTATTCAACTATTTCAGCACATAAGTTAGATGATTTAATGATTCCAATATTTTTTTGGTTAGATTTATTGTTAATAGAGTCTTTATAGAGCATATACGGTTGTCCTGTTTCTATTTGCGCTTCTATAATTTTTGACATTAAATCCCTTGCTTTAATTTTTTCTAAATTAGCGATCTCACTTTCATATTTTGTGTAAAGTTTTTCAAACTCGTCTCCATATACGTCAGAAAGCCCTGGACATTCGTGCTCACTCATAAGTGTCCAATCTTCATCATTTTCGACTCTTTTCATGAATAAATCAGGTATCCACAAAGCATAAAATAAATCTCTAGCTCTAAATTCTTCCGCACCAGTATTTTTTCTAAGTTCTAGAAATTTTTCAATATCAGCATGCCAGGGCTCTAAGTAAACAGCAAATGAACCTTTTCTTTTCCCGCCACCCTGATCCACAGATTTAGCAGTCTCATTAAATATTTTAAGAAATGGGATAAGGCCATTAGATTTGCCATTAGTTGATTTTATTCTACTTCCACTTCCTCTAATATTATGTGCATGCATACCAATACCACCAGCAGTTTTAGATATTAAGGCACAATCTTTTATAGTATTAAATATACCCTCTATAGAATCATCTTCCATGCCTATTAAAAAACAAGATGATAATTGTTGCATTTTTAATCCACTATTAAACAAAGTAGGGGTAGCATGTGTATACAAACCACTTGATAAACATTTATAGGTTTCTTTGATTTTATCTAAATTAAACTCATTTCCTGTTACAGTTAAAGTTACTCGCATCCATAGGTCTTGAGGTCTTTCAATTGTTTTATTTTCAAACTTTAATAGATATGCTCTAATTAGTGTTGTTAGTGCAAAATAATCAAATGTATAATCTTTGTCATAATCAATTACTGACTCTATTGAGTCAGCATTTTGCATTACTTTTTTATAATAATCTTCTCTTAACAAACCATCTTCATAAAGGTTTTTTGTTGCTATGATGAAACCTGGGGTTTCTTTATGCAAAGAATTAACTTTTATTCTTGCCGCAAGATAAGAGTAATCAGGATGTTCTACAGTCAATGCAGCAGCTGTTTCAGCAAGATAAGTATCAATTTCAACAGAACTTATATCACTGTACAAACCTGGGACAGCTTTCTGAACAACAACTATTGGATCAATATTTAAACCTGTTGATAGAACAGAAACCCTATTGGTGATTTTATCCAATGATATTGGTTCTTTACTTCCATCTCTTTTAGTTACCATCATAGATGAAGCTTTCTCACCAACTTGTTCTTTTAGTTTTTTGGTATGGTATCTTGATGCAGCTCGTTGTTCTCTATATAGAACATATGCTCTGGCTACTTTATGATGTTCATCTCTCATAAGAGCTAATTCCACCTGGTCTTGAATATCTTCAATATGAATCATGTCTCCATCAGCGATTCTTCTGGTAAGGGCAGAGACAACTTTATGTGTTAACGCTTCGACGGTTTTATAAATTCCATCTTGTTGCTCTTTTTCCTTATTTTTATCATTTCTAATTTTTGTTTGTGCAAGAAAAGCCTTTTTTATAGCATTAGAAATTTTGTCTGATTTGAAAGGAGTTATAGATCCGTCACGCCGAACAACACTTAAAGTTAATATATTTACGCTTTTTTCTTCTGAAACTTTTGCTGATACCTGTAGATTGTCTGCCATTTAAATTCTATCCATAGTTAAAAATTTATTGTCGAAAAACACAATATGTAGTGCCGCCGAGTTAGGACAATACAACATTTGCTCAATATCGCAATAAGAACAAAATAAGAACATAAATATTTTTTTTATCAAGTCAATGTAATATTTAATTTAAATTTATGGGAGGCAAACAAGTAATTGAATTATTTACATTTACTTATCAACCTAAGTCACAATTTATTATAATCTACTTATGTGTCATTTTATCTTTGAACTTAAATCTGCCATAAATTATGAATAAAAACCATTATGACTACAATAGCATTAGTTGATGATGAGGAGTCGATTCTAACATCAGTATCCCTTTCTCTTGAAAGTGAGGGTTTTGAAGTTGACACATTCCTTAATGGCGTAGAAGCTTTTAAAGCCCTAGAAACCAAATCTTATGATCTTGGATTATTTGATATAAAGATGCCAAAGATGGATGGTAACGAGTTATTGAGCAAGGTTAGAGCAAGTAAAATTGAAAAATTAAAAGAAATGCCAATTATTTTTTTAACTTCAAAGGATCAAGAACAAGATGAAATCATTGGTTTAAGAATGGGTGCTGCAGATTATATCAAGAAGCCTTTTTCTCAAAAACTTTTAAATGAAAGAGTAAGAACGGTTTTAAGAATACATTCAAATAGAAATGAAAAAGAAATTGACATAAAAAATAAAAAAATATCTTTTATTAAAGGTGATTTAATTCTTGATGAAGATAAACAATTATGTTTTTGGAAAGGTATTGAAATAGAACTAACTGTAGCTGAATTTAATTTAATCAAATCATTAGCACAATACCCAGGTGTAGTTAAAGATCGTAATCAATTAATGGATGCTATGTATGGAGATTCAATTTATGTTGATGACCGAACAATAGATAGTCATATAAAAAGACTAAGAAAAAAATTCAGATCTTATGATAAATTTTTTGATCAAATAAGAACAAGATACGGATCTGGGTACTCTTGGCGTGATTAATTTAAAATTTCTTTCTCTTTCACGTTATAGTTTATCTGTACAACTTCTTATTGTTAACTTATTCATTATTTTTTTTGGATCATTTTTTTTAATTTTATTTAATTATTATTTAATTAATAATGATAAATCCATTGAAAATAAAATTGCAACATCTACACATGAAATTAAAAAAATTAAAAATTACTTAGAGAGAAATTCAATAATAAATATTCCGCTTTATCAAACAAATTATATTTGCCGAATTATAGACAAAGACACAGACAAAGCACTTTATGAAGCAGAAAGATGTGATCAAGAAAATTTATACTTAGATACTTTTGAGCTAACTGAAACACGTGAATTGGAAAGATTTATTATAGAACAATATATTTATCAAAATTATTTTGATAATGATTTTAACATTAAAATTTTTAATGACAATTGGATCGAAATAGCTAATTCAACAGACCCCTATTTATCAATGGTTGTCAGTGAAAGTGAAATAAATGAAAATGTTCAAAAAAAAGGCAACATCTTTGATCTTTATAATAAGAAGTATTATAGTCTTTTTAACTTTTTTTATTACCAAATTTTAAATAAAAAATTTGCATCTATTTCTGAAAAAATTACGCACGATATCAATATTGTTTCTGAAACTATAAGAAAGAAGAGTTCAATCGAAAAATTATATATAAATAAAGATGATAAAATACTAAAAGTTATTTCTTCACCACTAATGCTAGATGCAAAGGTCTATGGGGTAGCACTTTTATCATATGAATTAATTACAGATAATAAAGATCTAGCAATAACTTCAATTAATTTATTAAATTTTTTTATAATATTAGTAATTATTATTATTATTTTATCTTTTTTCTTTTTGAGGGGTCTTATAATTCCATTGAATCAATTAACTAAAATTACGGTATTAGAAAGAAACAAAATAAGTAACACTAACAATATAAATTATCCAATAAGAGCTGATGAAATTGGTATTTTAGCCAAGCAAATTCAAATAATGTCTAAGGATTTAAAATCACAAATGGAACAACTTGAAAAATTCACTACAGATCTTGCACATGAATTAAAGAATCCACTTACAGCAATAAAATCATCTAGTGAACTTTTATTAAAAAATAAAATTAGTGAAGAAAACAAACTAAAAGTTCTAAAAAATTTTAACAAAGAAGTAAATAGAATGAATCGTTTGATATCTGACATATCTAATTTTTCAAGAACAATGAAAGAAATAGAAGTTGAGTCATTCAAAGAAATAGATTTAAATAAATTTATTGAAGACTTTGATAAAAACTATTTGGGAAATTCTAAAAATATTAATTTAATAATAAAAACCAATAAAGATCTTTATAAAGTTTTACTCAATAAGGACAAGTTACAACAAGTTATTCTAAATTTAATTGAAAATAGTGTTTCTATTGCAAACAACAATACTAATATTTTAATAACAACAGATAAGGATAATCTAAACAATGTAGATATAAAGATATATGATCAAGGAAAAGGAATCAATTTTAGTGACAAAGATAAAATATTTAGACGTTTTTATACAGATAGGGATGCATATAGAGAAAATCATTCAGGTCTTGGTCTCTCCATATCTAGAGAAATCATAAAGTCATTTAATGGTTCAATAGAATTAACAAAAAGTGATAATTTAGAGTTTGGCGGTGCTTGTTTTATTATTAAATTACCTTTAAGAAAGTCTTAATAATTTTCAGATATAGGGAATAATTATGAGTGAAGACTATAAAGTTAAGGATATTAATTTAGCAGATTTTGGGAATAAAGAGATAGCAATAGCAGAAACAGAAATGCCAGGATTAATGGCGATACGTGAAGAGTATGGAGATGCTAAACCTCTTGATGGCGCAAGAATAGTTGGCTGTTTGCACATGACGATACAAACCGCAGTTTTGATAGAAACATTAGTTTACCTTGGTGCTACTGTAAGGTGGAGTTCGTGTAATATATTTTCAACCCAAGACCATGCTGCTGCAGCAATAGCTTCAAAAGGCATTCCAGTGTTTGCGTGGAAAGGTCAAACTGAAGAAGAGTTTTGGTGGTGTATTGAAAAAACACTAGAGGGTCCAAATGATTGGAAGCCAAATATGATTCTTGATGATGGTGGAGACGCAACAAAAATTATCCACGAAAAATATCCAAAAATGCTTGAAGATATTTTAGGCTTGTCTGAAGAAACTACGACTGGAGTTCATCGTTTGAAAGAAATGGAAAAGAAAGGAACGCTTAAAGTTCCCGCAATAAATGTTAATGACTCTGTTACTAAGTCTAAATTTGATAATTTATATGGTTGCAAAGAGAGTCTTGTTGACGGAATTAGAAGAGGCACAGATGTTATGATGGCTGGAAAAGTTGCAGTAGTAGCAGGTTATGGAGATGTTGGTAAAGGATCTGCTGCAAGTTTAAGAGGTGCTGGAGCTAGAGTTTGTGTTACAGAAATTGACCCAATAAATGCCTTGCAAGCAGCGATGGAGGGATATGAAGTAGTTACGATGGATGATGCCTGCAAATATGGTGATATATTTGTTACAGCTACTGGTAATTTAGATGTAATAACTCAGGATCATATGAGACAAATGAGAGATCGTGCAATTGTATGTAATATTGGTCACTTTGATAATGAAATACAAACTGAGGCATTACAAAATTATAAATCTGATGAAATTAAACCTCAAGTTAGAGAAGTGGAGTTTCCTGATGGAAAAAAAATATTATTACTTTCAGAGGGTAGACTTGTAAACTTAGGAAATGCCACTGGTCATCCAAGTTTTGTTATGAGTGCATCATTTACAAATCAAGTTTTGGCACAAATAGAATTATGGAATAATTCTAAAAATTATGAAAATAAAGTTTATGTTTTACCAAAACATTTAGATGAAAAAGTTGCATCATTACATTTGAAAAAAGTTGGGGCAAA
>MDSZ01005990.1_pt1 | contig 10853 bp, 9 predicted proteins | sample 811201 | NCBI WGS metagenome assembly MDSZ01 (sample SAMN05326647, study PRJNA326480) | marine metagenome | isolation source: seawater | place: Indian Ocean: North | collected 2010
CCGAACTCTTCATCATCTAAACCTCCCTGAAGTAACGGGGTAAGAACCGCTCCGGGTGCGATGGCATTTAATCTGATCCCAGATCCGGCCCATTTATCCGAAGGGGCGGCTCGACGGACGAAATGAGCTACAGCTGTTTTTGAAGCAGCGTAGGCAATGGCCATTGATGCCATACCTGAGTAGTTTTCAAGAATTCGATGAGATTTCTCTTCATCAAATTCAAGGCATGCGGTAACAAGATCCTCAGGAACATTAGGCGTAATTGTTGTTGAGTTCGAAGAAACGGCTACCACTTTTGAAGTGAACTTTGAAGATGCTAAAGCTTCATGAAGTCCATTGATTAGTTGAGCTGTACCTAACCAGTTGATACAGAGCATTTCTTTAGGGTCAAATGGCGGACCCACGCCTGCACAAGTGACGAGACCATCTAGAATTCCATTTGTCCGATCAAGGGTTTCCGATAAGGCGCTCTCTCTTCCATAAGCGGTACTTAGGTCGGCTATCACATCCGCATTCTTAAGGTCAATACCAATAACCTTGTCGCCATTCAGCTCTATAGATCGTCGTAAGGATGCGCCAATACCAGAGGCGCTTCCCGTGATTGCAATAGTTTTTTGTTCTATAGGTGGCATATAGAAGTTTTAGACCATCTGCACTGAATAAACAATCAGAGCAGAAAGAGTATTTTTGTCTGAAGTAGGCCACACTGGGAAAGTGGATGAAGAGAGCACGCAAGGATCTTCCTCAGAAGTTCCAAGTAACTTGATTTCTCCGACAGGAGAAAGAAACCTATGGGAAGCGCTGTTTCCTCTATTTGCATTTATCGTTGTCAATCGTTTGTTTAGTTTGTTATGGGCGATTGTGGTAGCAACACTTTGGTCACTAAAAATCACCTTTCAAAGATACAGAAATGGTTACCCTATCGGCCGTTTTTTACCGGTAGTTACTATAGGGATCATTGCAAGAGGGGTCGTGGGGATCATCACAGATAGTGAAGCCGTGTATTTTGGCATTGGTATCGGAATCAAAGCGTCAGTCGGAGTAGCGCTGATTGTGTCCGCTCTTCTTGGAAAAAATCTACTGGCTATATACGCGCCGCTCCTTCTAGGTTTTCACGAAGAAATCACATCCCAATCAGCTTATAAAAAAGCAATGAATCATATAGCGGTCTTTATAGCCTGTGCGCAATTTGCAAGTTCGGCATTTGATATTTGGTTATTTAACAATGCTTCGGTCGATGGTTACCTTCTTATTCGGTTTTTCGTGAACTGGCCCTTCACAACCATGGTGATAGTTGTATCCTTTTTCTACCTGAATCGCCGCTTGAGCGAAATTGACGACTTTCCAGGAATTGCCAATCTTATGGAAGAAAAGCTTGGTAGCAAAGAGTCAGAAAAACAGCGGAAACAAAAGAAAAAAGAGACTTGAAAGCATATAAGTTCTAGAAGAAACTTGAGGAGACGTTGAATGGGTGAGAATAATCTAGACGGATTTGGGATTTTAGTAACTGGGGGTGGGACAGGTATAGGTAAAGCCTGTGCCACCTCACTAGTACTGAGCGGAGCTTCAGTGACAATCTGTGGACGGACCAAAAATACGCTTCAAGACACACAAGAACAAATAGAGCTAGTCACCGGCAAAGAAGAGAAAATTCAATATATGGTGTGTGATGTAACCCAAGAAGAACAGGTTGAACAGGTACTAGACGCTGCTTCACGCTTTGGGAAAGGGCTTAGAGGGGTTGTTGCCAATGCTGGCGGAGGAGGGGCTTTAGCCCCTTACCATCTTCAGAATCTTGATGAGTTCACAAGGGTTCTTCACTTGAATGTTCTAGGGACAATGTTATGTATCAAACACTCAGTCCCGCACATGAAAAAATCTGGTGGTGGATCATTTGTAGGGATGTCATCGATAGCTGGACATTTAACACATCTTTGGTTCGGGGCATATCCTGTAGCGAAAGCTGGGATAGAAGCGATGATTATGAATGCTGCTGATGAATTCGGACCATCCAACATCCGCTTCAACGCTGTAAGGCCAGGATTTATCGCAACGGAGATAATGGAAGGAATACCTAGAGAAAGCGCAACTTACAAATCCTATATAGACAATACGCCTTTAGGAGATGTAGGGGTTCCTGAAGATGTTGCATCTCTAGTGAAATTCCTCATAAGTAATGATTCACGATGGATTACAGGCCAATGCATCAATATCGATGGTGGGCATTCGCTTCGAAGAGGACCTGAGTTCACTGAATTCTTAATGGGTCTCACCAATGAAGAGATCCTAGGAGGTCTTCAGGGTTAGAAAAGCTAAATGGCTTCTAATGTTTCTTTAACGTTAAAAACATTCAGTTACTTATTTGATAAGTTACGGTACCCAGCGCTTTCAATTCTCTTTTTCGAGCAGCATAAGGCATGAACTCAGCCCATAAACAAAAGAGTTCGGCATTTCGACAGGGTCAGAGACCAATTTGATATTAGCTATTCTTTCTAAGAAAATTTCGAAAAAGAGCTTTATTTCCAAACGGGCCAACGATGCCCCTAAACAAAAATGTGTCCCAAATCCGAAAGCAATATGGTGATTAGGATTTCTAGTGACGTTTAACTGCTCAGGGTCAGCAAAATGGAGGGGATCGCGATTTGCTGAGGAATACATAAGGACTACTTGCTGCCCCTTTTGAATAATCCGACCACCAATTTCATAGTCTTCTGTAGCAACGCGACACATATTATGAATAGGGGTCACAAATCGAATAAATTCTTCGACCGCTGTATCTAAATCACACCCATTTTTCAGAAGATCCCACTGATCAGGGTATTTTGTTAATTCAACCAAGCTTCTAGCTATAACTGTCCTCGTCGTCTCTGCGCCACCATCAAGCAGTAGAAGACAGTCGCTTATAATCTGGTCCAAACCAAAGTCTGCTTGGTCTTTTAGGCCATGTTTTTCAGCTTCGATCCAAGTGCTCATAATATCATCGACGGGATTTCTGCGTTTTTCTTCATATAAATCCGAACACGCCTGAACAAATTCAAATACAGCGTTTGCTCCAGCTTCATTCGCATATCTTGGGCCACCACCAAGCGCGATCGTCTCTTCTGACCAGCGTTGCAGAGCCGGCCAAAGGTCATCCGGAAATCCAAGTAAGTGGCCGATCATCATTGCCGGAAGTGGGGCAGCCAACTCACCGACAATATCTACAGGCCGATTTTCGAATGTAGCCTCATCTAGTAACCGGTGAACTGCACCTTCAATATGTGGAGTCCAAGAACCAACTGATCTAGGAGTGAACCGCCGAGAAACAAGTAATCTGCGGATACTATGCTCTGGGTCGTCAAGGCCAATAATCGAACGATCAGCAGGCATGTTTGGACGGTACCCACCTTTATCTCTATCCGAGTTAATAAACACTGCCTTATTCTTTTCGATCTCGACTATGTCGTCATACCTAGAAATTCCCCAGAGCTCATTTGCTTCATCCCAATATGCAGGGCTTTGAGACCTCATCCACTGATAGGTCGTATATGGATCATTCACATAGAATTCTCCGTCTAATAGGTCTATCGTCATATTGGCCATCTCTGAACAGTAGCTGCTGTGCCGATACTACGCCTGTCGACTAGTGATAATCATCAAGTATGAACAGATAGTTTAATAAACACCGTCAGTGAGGCCTCCGAAGTAGTAGAACGCGATACCGTGAATGTATGACTTTGAATATTGATATAGCGAAATATGGCCTCTTGCAGTCGGTTGTTGACCATACAAACTATGAAAGATCTATCAGCCGATTTCGAGAAGCAGAAATCCTGCTACCTACATTTGAGCAACTTTCTGACCCTTCCTCAATTCCCGAAAAAATTCTCAATAAGTTGGAAGAGATAGACCCAAACGAAGCCCACCCTCTGAATCTCTTCAGAGTGCATTGGTACAATACGTTCAAGAGCGCTCGCCAGACAACTTTGCCAGATCATATAGTGCTTCCCAAGGAACTAACTGGTGTAGATGCTCAAATCGTTCTTTTGTTTGGGAATCGGTTTCCAATGATCAGTGCACATAAAGTTCTAGCAGCCTATTCATGTTTTCTGCCACGCGTTGTTAGTGGGCAATTTAACCCTGACACACATCGGGCGGTCTGGCCTTCGACTGGTAATTACGCTCGAGGGGGGATAGCAATTTCGACTTTGTTACAAAGTCGAGGTGTCGCAGTACTGCCAGAGAATATGAGCAAAGAGAGATTCGATTGGTTAGATAAATGGGTCCTAGATCCGTCGGATGTAATACGGACCCCAGGCTCAGAAAGTAATGTGAAAGAGATTTATGATGCTTGTAATGAACTCCAGAAAGATGAGACAAATTTTATTTTTAACCAGTTCTCAGAGTATGCAAATCACATAGGTCATTACAAGGTTACTGGACAAGCCTTAGGTCATGTCTTTAAGAAAATGCAAACTGATAATCCTTCACTTGAATTAAAAGCATTTGTCTCTGCTTCTGGTTCAGCTGGGACCCTCGGAGCAGGAGATAGGTTAAAGGATGACTTTGGTGCAAAGATTGTTGCCGTAGAAGCATTGGAATGTCCTACCATGCTTTATAACGGATATGGGGAGCACAATATTCAAGGAATCGGAGACAAACACATACCTCTAATCCATAACGTTATGAACACGGACATTGTCGTAGGAGTTAGTGACCAAGCAACTGATAGATTAAACCTAGTTTTTACGACTAAGGAAGGAAAAGAATTCCTTATAGAAGAAATGGGGATAGATGAAGAAATCGTTATGAATCTCCGCCATTTTGGTTTCTCTTCGATTTGCAACATGACAGCTGCAATAAAGACCGCGAAAGCTCTCAACCTAAGCGAAAACGACGTTGTAATAACTGTTGCAACAGATGGTTCAGAGCTCTACGAAAGCGAAAAACAACAATTGCTACAAAGCGAATTCGATAGTGATTTCAACATCGGCGATGCTGACGAAATAGCGTCTACTTTTCTCAGAGAAATTGACACCGAACATCTATTGCAATTGGACGAAATAGGCCGGGAAAGAATATTCAACTTAGGTTATTACACTTGGGTAGAGCAACAAGGAGTCAGTGTGGAGGACTTCGATGCACGACGGGATCAAAAATTCTGGGACTACCTACACACTATGTCGCCTGCATGGGACACGATGGTAGAGGATTTTAACGATCAGACAGGTGTAACGGTTTAGGTGTTTGAGCCAATAAATGCCTCAAACCACTCTTGGCTTCCGACACCCCCTGGGGCGATATGGCCCAGGTCGGAAGAAGATACATCGAACCCATATATAAAATGGAGGAAACTCTTATGGTCTTGGCACGATGCCATCGAAAAAGGCTGGACCGATGAGGATTATGTAGAGGTAGTTGCCGAGATCGATAAAGCGATTTCAGCTGTAGATGGTTCCGGGTTTCGTATAACTCCCACAGGATCATGGGAGAAGCTATCAGATGTCCTTCCAGACTTTTGTCTCTGGAAGGACGAAACCAACAATGTTGCCGGCTCCCATAAAGCAAGGCATTTAATGGGAGTGCTAATACATCTAGCTGTTAATGCTGTCGATGCAGGTCAAAGATTGGCGATATCTTCATGTGGAAACGCAGCAATAGGAGCAGCAACAGTTGCTCGAGCTGTCGACAGGCCTATTGACGTCTTCATACCTACTTGGGCAAGTCCAAATATAGTGAATCAACTTGAGGAGCTCGATGCGACCATACACGTCTGTGATCGAAAATCAGATGAAGCTGGTGATCCATGTATGAATCGCTTCCAAGAAGCAGTTAATAAAGGTTCGCTACCGTTTAGTGTCCAAGCTTCTGAAAACGTCTTGACATTGGATGGAGGTAGAACTTTGGGGTGGGAACTAGCAGAGGTAATCTCATCTACGGCGATAGATCACCTTTTCATTCAAGTTGGCGGAGGTGCCCTGCTTACAAGCTGTGCAATAGGTTTGTTAGAGGCAGAGAAATTTGGAGCTCTAGAGAAGGTCCCCAAAATATGTGCTGTTCAAACTGAAGGGTGCGCGCCTTTCGATAGGGCATGGAAAGGACTTCCCTTAGATGTAGCAGTCGAAGATAAGATCGACTTTGCAATTTCTAACGCTAAAAAATTGATGACTCCTTGGGAGCAGCCAGAAAGTCTGGCTACTGGAATTCTTGACGATATGACTTACGATTGGATTGGTGTTGTGACAGCATTAGCCCTCACTGGGGGTGAAAGCATCGTAGCTTCTGAAGATGAAATAGCTACAGCCTATGATCTAGTTGGTTCAATTGGGATAAATGCTGAGCCTACCGGATCTGCTGGACTAGCAGGAGTAATATCTGCACTAGATTCAGGTTACTTACGTCGTTCAGATCGGGTAGGTGTTCTAATAACTGGGACCCTTCGCTAATTTGGGCAGGGGATAGTTACTCGATTGTTGTTCGATCATTTCGAGCTAATGTTACCCATATTCTCCCAGGAGGGACTGCCATCTCGTTGCCGTCTTCGTCGATCAATAAGAACCATTCAGTGTCGGCTTCTCTTGACCATGTTCCAGATACAACCTTCCCTTCTGCTAATACCCATGCTGGCCCACTTCCAGTAGTCATTGTTACTGGGACAACACGGCCAGAAGTGCAACCGTAACAGGTCATGAATACATCCATTTCAAGAACTATCAGTGTGTCAGCAGAAATTCGTTGAGCCTTTCCTTCGGAGTCCAAATAATAATGAGGGTCTCCAGTCGTACTCTTTTCATAATGGTTAAGTACAGGGTTCCAATACCAGCTTGAAGAGAACTCGTATGGGTATGTCATCAAAATTTGCGTAGCGGGAGTTGCATCTTCGGGCATTTCTCCAAAATTCCAGAAAGGTTCTATAGGTTCGTCGTAGTCGCCCCTATTGTCCAATGCACGTAAGGTGACGGTATCACCATAAAGATTATGGGGAGGATAACGGTCGTTTATTCGGAAGGTTCCTTCTGGCTCGAGGAAATAACGAACTGATGAGTTCCAAGCAATTTCAGCTACCCAGTCTTGTCCTCCTGAATTAACGAAGGTTGTTGCCCAAGGGTTCTGAAGAGCTATGTCAGTTGGCCGCATCGAGCGAATGGGCCCTAGATAATCAACATCTGATTCTTGAAAGAAAGCAAGATAGCGCGTTAATCCTTCTACCCATATTTCAAAAATAAGGTCAGCTCTTTCGATACCTGATTGTGGGCGGGCTTCTAGATGATTGTCCACCTTTACTCCTAGGATTCTTCGAGTCAAACTCTCTTCGGAGACAGCGGTTCCATTTAGAGGCGAGCGGATAATTCCGTCTCTCTCATCCTGCTCAAAATCGGATAAGACGGGTGTAGGTGTAGGAGTGGGACTAGAACTAGAAGTCTCGGAAGGTTCTGTTGGTATTGGGGTCGGAGCTGGTGGGTCCGTTGGGGTTGGTTCAGGAGCAACTGTTTCTACTTTTACCTCTTCAACAGGGTCACTGTTTTCGCTACAACCAGAAAAGACAAGAGATAGTGCGACAAGAAAAGAAGTAACCCAAAACAATTGGAACCTTTTTCTATTTGGAAGAGATTTGATGGAATTTGGCACTGCCTGATAGTAGGGGAAATTCTAGTCAATCTGAAGTCATCAAGGAGAAAATGTTCTTCCGAAAGTAATTATTAGGAGAAATGAAATAAGACAAGTGGGTTTGAGCTTCGGATTCAAAAAGTTTAGGCCAAAGCTCTCTTATTTGAATCCAATGGTTTCATCGATGTACTCATTAGTGAAAATATCCGAAGGCCTTATTCCATCAGTATCTATTCCAGCAGCAGCCATAAGGTCGATTACCTCTTGAACCCGATTCTGATCCATATCGCCGACTATCTGATTTTCGCCATTCCCTACAAGGCCCAAATCCCATTGCGTTTGTACTGAATAATCGGCAATTCCTTTGTCATATACCCAGAAACTATTGAAAGAACCTACTACATCGACAATTAGTGCGTTTGTGCTCTCAGGGTTAGTAATATAGCTCACTACGGAACGTTGGATTATCGGAATCAACGACTTTAAACAGGAGTCAAGAGAGGCCTTGTCGTCAGGTCGGATCGCTAACGTCTGAGAATAAACTGGGAACCCAGCATCATGGAGAAGTTGGTATTTAACATCCTTACCCCATTCTTCGTATGTATTTTTGTAATTATAAGGTTCAGCTGAGGCGAATCCCTGTTGAGCTATAGACCCCTCGTTTGCGATGAAATTAGCGGGAGAGCCATCATATGACGGGTCTATTTGGCTTGAAGCCCATATTCCTTGTGCAATAAATACTTCTGAAAATACTTCTGGTCCAAATACGCTAATTGTGACATTTTTTTCTCCTAAGTCTTCTAGGGATTGGATATCCGGGTAGGTCTTCGGGTCCCACATAATCATTTGAGGATTTTTCTCTAGCGGTGCAACGACGGACAGAAGAGGGGCGCTATCGAAGCGAGTAATTTGGCCTTCAGTGTTGGCATACCCCAACGTGATACTCGTATCCGTATACATGTGACTTGCAACAGGCGTCCATCCTATAGCTGGCCCTCCAGTTCGTACCTCAAGTCCAATGCCGGTGTCGGCTTCCCCATCGTGAAGAGTCCCTGAAACTGAACGATTCTCGTTATCAATCAGGTAAGTTCCATCTCCGAAAAGTTCATATGTTGCCCCGTACTCTGCCTCAGGAAACCAATCTGTTTGAATTATAATTGGGTCCGGACAGGAGTCTAAGCCTTGCGGAGCCGCATCATTGTCTCTCATTTCTATGGAACTTTCTCCGCAGGCGATTAGCCCATTAAGAGATAAAGGAACCATTGTGATCAACAATAGTCTTAGAAATGTTTGCTTGTTCATAGTGGAAATTCTGAATTCTGGAGTTTCGACTAGTATCTCTCCTTCAGCTCCAAGGCACCAAACTAAATAAAAGGTGTAAAGAAAACGTAAAGTACTGGAATTACCCAGCTGCCTACTAAATCAAATCAGCCCTATCTGACCATTTGCCGATTGCTTTGTTCTGGATCCAGGTAAACAGAAGAAAGACAGCAACACCAAGTGCGGAGGAAAGAATCACAGCAGCAAGCAGTTCTTCTCCCTGAAGTTCGCTTGAAAATCGCTTAATGAGTTGTCCGAGGCCTACTTCACCTTTGCCAAAGAAAAAGTCGCCAACAATGGCGCCAATTACAGAAAGCCCAGCAGAGATTCGTAAACCTGCGAAGATAGCAGGAAGTGCTGCAGGGATCATAAGTTTTCTTAGTTTCGTAAAACGGCTGGCGCTGTGAAGAGTGAACAGCGCGTGCATGTCTTTTTCAGCTGACTGCAAACCAAAAAGAGTATTGACGATAATGGGAAAGAGGGATATTAGAATGCACACCACAACTCTTGATGTTTGTCCAGACCCCCACCAAAACATGATTAGGGGCACAACGGCTAAAATCGGTATCGCTTGTAAAGTGACCAGATACGGGAACAGTGCCTTTTCTACTGCGACTGCTTGACTCATTATCACGGCAAGTAGAAAACCGATCAAGATCGCAAAAAATAAACCAATACCCGCAACTTTTGTTGAAGACCATAAAGACTCGAGCATTCCAGCCAAACCATCTCGTCCGCCCCAATCTAGGAATCCGTTGGTAAGTACTTTGTGGGGAGGCTGAAGTAAGAACCTTCTGCTCTCGTCAAGAATACCGTATGAGATTAAGTACCAACCTGCAATAACTAAGGAACCGAATACGAAAGGAGGAAAGAAACTCGCACAAAACAATCTGAAACGAGAAGGAGTCTTCGATGACCTATGACAGTCTCCCTCAGCACTGCGATATAGCTGGCTTGTCTCTTTAGCCATGGCGGACTCCACGAAGAGCGTTTGAGACCTCTCGGCAAATCTTAGTAAAGCTCGGATCGAATCTTTGATTAGGAACCCGTGGGTACTCAAATGGGACATCAAATGCCGCAACTATTGTCCCAGGCCGTTCGGACATTACATAGACTTTCGTTGAAAGAAAAACCGCTTCGGAAATAGAGTGAGTGATGAAGAGGCTGGCGAAACCTTCCTTCTGAAATAGGATTTGGGTTTCGTCGTTGAGCTTTTCGCGCGTGATCTCATCAAGCGAGCCGAAAGGTTCATCAAATAAGAACATTTCTGGATGTAAAGTAAGAGTTCTCGCAAGGGAAGTTCGCATCTTCATTCCTCCTGAGAGGGTTTTTGGAAAGTGGTTCTCGAATCCGCTTAATCCCACAAGATTTATCGCTTCCTGTGCTCTCTCTTGTCTTTCTTCCTTAGGGATCTGATGAAGTTCGCAAAGAAGTTCAACATTTCTCTTCACTGTTCTCCAAGGCAGGAGAGTGGGGTCTTGAAAAATATACCCCAAACTTATATCAGCTACTTCTACCGAACCAGACGAAGGTTTGAGCAAGCCCGAGGCGATATTAAGCAAAGTAGATTTTCCACACCCAGAAGGTCCGACCACAGAAACGAATTCGCTTGGAGCAACAGAGAACGAAACATCGCGTAAAGCATCAGTTCCATCTGGGAATGTCATCCCAACTCCATCAAATGTCAGGCTCAAGGAAGAGATATCTGGCATCGTGAGTGCCTCCTTGGGATTTATGGCCTGTGATACTTTACATGCATAGGCGGGTAGTACCATCATTAACTTAACAAATGGGGAAAACCGTAAACAAATGCGAAAAGGTAAATAACTCTATGGGACGTTTCGAAGATAAAGTTGTTTTTCTTACTGGTGCTGCAACAGGTATCGGGGAGGCAACAGCAAAAAGGATGGCAAGTGAAGGTGCTTCGCTTTATATCGTTGATGTAG
>MDSZ01229815.1_pt1 | contig 10853 bp, 14 predicted proteins | sample 811201 | NCBI WGS metagenome assembly MDSZ01 (sample SAMN05326647, study PRJNA326480) | marine metagenome | isolation source: seawater | place: Indian Ocean: North | collected 2010
TTCCAGTATTTGCTTTTATAAATATAGGAAAATTTCTTATCCTTGCCTATTAAGGAAATTAAAAGTGTTTGGTACATATCTAGAAGAAGTGCTAAAAACTTTCTAATCTTTCTCATTTTTTACCTCAGGCTTGATGAAAGCTTCATGAGTACCATCGCTTAAACTTTGTAAAATTTTTATTGCTTCTTCACCAGACAAATACTTATACTCATCATATTCGTCTGGGGACTTTATGAGCTGTATCTCCATTCCATCTATTGTCTGAATCACATATTCTTTGTCGATAGCAGAGTATTCTTCAAGGCATTCATCCAAATCTTTCTTTAGAATATATCCGATCTCCTTGCCATGTCGAATCAAGTTTTTGAGTTTCTCTTTATTGCCCATTATATTAATGTATATGAATTAGAGTTCATTTTACCAGTGCGGCGGCTTATCTTTATCATAATCAATAGTTTTTCTAATTTTATCACCATATTTGTCAACAATTACCTTTTCATTATTTGGTTTTTTCCTTTTTTTTAATTTTTTGTCTTTTATAGGTTTTTGCATAGTAAAAAATGATATCAATACTGTACTACATCAGGATCAATAATTCTCCAAATATACCATACCGCAACAGTTTTATACTCACCCCATCTCTCTGAAATGCTTAATAAATTTTTATTTATGGGCTCTTTTATCCTATAAAGTTTTTTAGCACTATTTATAAAGCCAATATCAGCCATTGGAATTACATTAGGACGATTTAATTGAAATATCAGATACATTTGTGCTGTCCATTCACCTATTCCTTTCAATTTTACTAACTCATTAATCACCGATTGATCATCTAGATTTTTTAGACTAGCAAAATACCTTGGGTTTCTAATGAAAAAATCTGCTAGCAATTTTAAATATTCTATTTTTTGGCGTGACAACCCTGAGCTTCTTAATTGTTTCTCTGATGCCTGTCTTATAGTAGATGGATTAAAAGCCCTTATTTGTAATTTTAGCTTCTTGAATATGCTAGACGCAGCAGCTACTGATATTTGTTGTCCAATAATTGCATTGGCTAACGTTTGAAATGGTGTTGAATTAATAGTTAAATATTGTTTATTATCAGTATCTTGTATGATTTTCTTAAGTTTTGGATCAGAAGATTTTAAGAATTTTTTAGCTTTTTGCCAATAAGAAGGCTTTAAATTATATTTTCGTTTCATTGTAGTATTAAAAAAAAAGAGACGCATATTTGCGTCTCTTTTAAATCTAATAATTGTATTATTGATTTTTCATTGTACTAATTCCAAACGGGATGTACAGTGGGCACCAACCCAACGCTCCTGTTAGAATAGGCACTATACCAATTAAACCCCATGGCATTGGAATAGCTCCAGCCATAGTGAAATACAAAATTGCTATACCAGCGACAACTCTTAGCATACGCTCCATACCGCCGACATTTGTGCACATTGTTTTAGGTGTTGTTCCCATTATGTTTACTCCTCAAGTTAACTTAATCTCTATTATAGACAAATAATAATTATTTTTACAATAAATTAGTTATTTACCTGATTTAGACTTATAGTCATCAATCGCAGCCGTTATTGCATCCTCAGCAAGCACAGAGCAGTGAATTTTCACTGGAGGTAATGCCAGTTCTTCAGCAATATCTGAGTTTTTTATTAGTGAAGCCTCTGTTAAAGACTTTCCTTTGACCCATTCAGTTAATAATGAACTTGATGCTATTGCTGATCCACATCCATATGTCTTAAACTTAGCATCCTCAATAATACCATCATCATTGACTTTAATTTGTAATTTCATTACATCACCGCATGCTGGAGCCCCAACCATACCTGTGCCTACAGTAGTATCACTTTTGTCTAAAGTGCCTACATTTCTCGGATTTTCATAGTGATCCAACACTTTATCGCTATATGCCATATTATCTCTCCCATTTTAGGCTATATTCCAGCTTTTCTCCTGAACCATAGATTCTTCCTCATTCAGCTGGGGTCTAGAGTCAATAAATTCTGAATTACTATCCTCTATTAGACTTCCCAACGTGACAGTTTCTAAGTAATTACATAGTCTATCACTGAAATTGTCCCAAATCACCTCATCTTTGCTCTCAGATCCTGTTTTAACAGGCATATCTGAGTTAATTGCATTAATGATCTGAGCTATAGTGATATCCTTGGGTTCCACAGATAGCCTATAACCGCCACCAGGTCCTCTCACTCCAGACACCAAATTATGCTTCCTAAGTAGAGCAAATAACTGCTCTAAATACGATAGCGATATACCTTGGTGTTTTGATATTTCTAGAAGGGTTTTAGGTTGTTTTGACTTGTTTAAAGCAATATTAATCATTGCTTTGATTGCGTATCTTCCTTTTCCTGATAATTTCATCTTAATTTCTCCATTAATAAGTTTCAATTACCCCTTTCCTCAATAGTATGGGATAAATATCAAATTTTCAAGATTATGTCTAATATAATAATCCAAAGTAAATTATTAGATTATATTAATAAATTATTGATATATATTATTATTTTCTAAAATCGACTTTAGCCAGAAATAAATATTTAGATTAATTCTAAGCTTAGAGTCAATATCTTCCTCAAATTTTTTACTTTGATCCAATGATTTAACTTCTAATAATTTGGCGTCTTTATATAAAGTGAAAACTAAATGTGGTTTGATAGTATAACTGTTGAAAGTCAAACCATGAGGTTTATATTTATAATAAAATCTGAATATGTCTGTATATTTTGATATTGTAATTGGCTCATACTGCATGACATTATTATTTATAGTTATAGTTGATAATGTATCATTACTGTCTAATAGCCTAAAAACATCTTTAAATAAATAATAATTATTCTCATAAATCTTCATCAAATGATCAAAATTCATCATTTTAAAATTTGACTTATATTTTAGAGTTAAATTTATATTCATACACTATTCAAACATTATTTGTTATACTGACAACACTCTAAATTTACAATTTTATATAAATTATGTCAAAAGATGAACAAATTGAAATGTCAGGAAAAGTTATCGAAACTTTGCCTAATACTATGTTTAGGGTTGAATTAGAAAATGGACATGTTGTCACAGCACATATTTCTGGAAAAATTAGAAAACATTATATAAGAATACTGAGAGGAGATAAAGTTATGGTAGCTTTAACACCCTACGATCTATCAAAAGGGAGAATAATATTTAGAGACAAATAGCTTGTCTACATATTATCTATAACAGCGTCCCCAAAGCCTTGAGTGCTCACCAAGGTAGCGCCTGGAACTAATTTCATAAGTTCTTGTTTAATTTCTTCAGCTGTATTCTTTTCTTTAGATTTAGGTCTAATGAATTTTTTACCTGCTCTAGCTCTGGCTAAGTCAAATGTTAATTGTTTTTTCTGTATGGCGCCTATAACACCTTTTAAGACATAATCAGCCGCCTCGTCCCAACCCATATATCTCAGCATCATTTCTCCAGACAAAATAATAGAACTCGGATTAACTCTATTTTTACCCGCAAAGGATTCTGCTGATCCATGAGTTGCCTCAAATACACCATAGCCATCTCCAATATTTGCCCCTGGAGCAATACCTATTCCTCCGACCTGTGCAGCTAAGGCATCAGAGATATAATCACCATTTAAATTTAGAGTGGCGATAACCTCATGTTGCTCTGGAACTAAAATGATTTGTTGAAGAAAATTATCTGCTATACAATCTTTAACAGTTAGCACATGATTTGATTTAGGACATTTAATAGCATAAGTTCCATCATCGTTAACTGAACCATGATATTTATTTTTAACAAGATCATATGCCCAATCTCTAAATGCTCCTTCCGTGTATTTCATAATATTACCTTTATGAACAATAGTTAGAGAATCTCTTTTTTCGTTTAGAGCAAAATCAATGGCCATATTAATTAATCTTTCAGAACCCTCTTTAGAAACAGGCTTTATGCCAATACCACAATTTTTTTCAAAACGAAAAGGCGATTCACCAAGTTCATTTTTAATAAATTCAATAATTTTTTTTGCTCCGTCAGAATCTGGCTTCCATTCTATACCACTATATAAGTCCTCAGTATTTTCTCTAAAAACAACCATATCGGTTAAATTTGATTCAACCATTGGGCTACTTGTGCCAGGAAAATATCTGATTGGTCTTACACATGCAAATAAATCTAATTTTTGCCTAATGCTAACATTGATGGATTTAAACCCATTTCCAATCGGCGTTGTTAGTGGTCCCTTAATTGAAACTCGATATTTTTTCATTGCATCAATGGTTTCTTGAGGTAATAGTTGTCCACATATATCTAAAGCCTGTTGACCCGCATATATTTCCATCCATTTAATTTCTTTAGACACACCATAAGCTTTGCCTATAGCGTAATTCAAGACTCTCTTCATAACAGGCGTGACATCAATACCAATACCATCGCCAATTATATAAGGCACTATAGGCTTATCAGGTGTTACTATCGAACCATCTTTGAATGATATTACCTGTCCACCATTAGGTTCATTAAATTTAATCATAACTTATTAAGCGTGAGTAAATGTAATTTATTTTACTTTTCAAACTGCTCTTCTTCTGTTGAACCTGTTAAAGCTGTAGTTGATGACGTTCCGCCCTGAATAACTTGGGTAACAGTATCGAAATAACCAGTCCCTACTTCTCTCTGATGTTTAGTAGCTGTATAACCATCTTTCTCAGATGCAAATTCAGCTTCTTGTAATTTCACATAAGCTGTCATTTGACTTTCATTATATCCTTTTGCTAATTCAAACATGCTATGATTTAAAGCATGAAATCCAGCTAAAGTTATGAACTGGAATTTGTATCCCATTGCTCCTAACTCTTTTTGAAATTTTGCAATTTGAGAATCATCTAATTTTTTCTTCCAATTAAATGACGGTGAACAGTTATATGCCAATAATTGTTCAGGATGCTCTTTTTTTAGTGCTTCTGCAAATTGTTTAGCAAACTCTAGATCTGGGACTCCAGTTTCACACCAAACTAAATCTGCATATGGTGCATATGCTAGACCACGAGATATAGCTTGATCGATACCATTTTTAACTCTGTAGAATCCTTCTGCCGTTCTTTCACCTGTACAGAACTCTTGATCTCTTGGATCAATATCACTCGTTATAAGGTTTGCCGCCTCTGCATCAGTTCTTGCAAGAAGAACAGTTGGGACTTCTGAAACATCTGCTGCTAATCTTGCTGCCGCAAGTTTTTGAACTGCTTCTTGAGTAGGCACAAGTACTTTTCCTCCCATATGTCCACATTTTTTTGCAGATGCTAATTGATCTTCAAAATGAACACCAGCTGCGCCAGCTTCAATCATTGCCTTCATTAATTCAAATGCATTTAGTACTCCACCAAAGCCGGCTTCAGCGTCAGCAACAATAGGGAGCATATAATCTATTACATCATTTCCTTCGGCAATATTAAGTTGATCTGCTCTTCTTAATGAATTATTAATTCTTTTAACAACACTCGGGACGCTGTCAACGGGGTAAAGAGATTGATCTGGATACATTTGCATTCCAGTATTTGCATCACCCGCTACCTGCCAACCTGATAAGTAAACAGCTTTTAATCCTGCTTTCGCCTGTTGCATAGCTTGATTTCCTGTTAATGCTCCAAGTGCATTAACAAAATCCTCTGTATTTATAAGATTCCATAGTTTTTCAGCACCATTTCTAGCTAAAGTATGCTCGATTCTCACGCTACCACTACATTTTGCTACTTCTTCAGCAGTGTAGTCACGTTTTACATTTTTCCATCTTGGATTAGTATCCCAGTCTTTCTGGATATCATTTGCAGATCTAAGTTTATTCATTGTTACCTCTTGAACATCGATATATTATAATTTAGCGTAGATGATACTATTAAGTAGTGAAATTAACAAATATTAATAATGAATTCTCATAAAAAAATTATAGTTGGTATGTCTGGAGGAGTTGACTCATCAGTCAGCGCAATTCTCCTCAAGGAGCATGGGTATGATGTTTCAGGTATATTTATGAAAAACTGGGAGGAAGATGACACTGATAACAACTGTAACTCCAAAAAAGATTATGATGATGCATCAAGGATAGCAAAAAAGCTTGGGATTAAGCTATCGACAGTAAATTTTTCAGACAAATACTGGGATTTAGTATTCAGGAGATTTATAGATGAATTAAATAATGGCTTAACTCCAAACCCAGATATTTATTGTAATATGGAAATAAAATTTAACTATTTTATGAATTTTGCTTTATCCCAGAGATGCGATAAAGTGGCTACTGGACATTATGCTAAAATAATATACGAAAAAAATGTATATTCATTAAATATCCCAAAAGATCGATCAAAGGATCAGACCTATTTTCTATATATGTTAAATCAGGATATTATGAAAAACTTACTATTTCCTCTAGAAGATATTGAGAAAACGGAAGTTAAAAGAATTGCAAAAGATTTTGATATATCTATCTATGATAAAAAAGAAAGTATGGGTATTTGCTTTATCGGAAAAAAAAATTTCTCTAATTTTATAAAACAATATATTGATGCCAGTCCAGGAGATATATGTGATGAATATGGTTTGGTTTTAGGAAAACATAATGGTCTTTTTAACTATACTATAGGACAAAGGAAAGGAATTAAAATTGGTGGATTAAAAGATTATGATGAAAAACCTTGGTTTGTAATTAAAAAAGATAGTAAAAAAAATAATTTAATAATCAGTCAAAATGAAGATAAATTGTTATCACCCTCTAATATTAAACTAATAAACACAACTTGGACAAATGTAAAACCCAAAAATAATACTCAATATATGGCTAGGTTTAGACATAACGGTAAACTAGTCCCTGTTAAAGTTAGTTTATGCGATAATGAGTATTCTTTAAATATGATTGAACTTGAACGAGCAATTACACCTGGACAATCGGCTGTATTGTATGAAGATGATGTATGCATTGGTGGAGGTACAATAAGTCAAAATGTGGAATGATAGAATAGATGAACAAACAATAGCTTTGGCAGGACTCTATCAAGCATGCCAAATTGTATCAAAAATAGCATGGAACGGAGAATATAACGAACAAGAGCTAGCACCATTAATAAATTGTATAATCAAAATAGATTCAACTAATACTGAAAATATCTATCTTGATGTATCTAAATTAGAACCTGGTCTCGTCTACTTTAGAAAACAAATTGTTGGTGATATATTTACAAGAAGCAGTGAAACTAGGAGATATATTGCATCTCTAAATAAACTGTCTGATACCTTAATGTCAGATAATTCTTGCATTAATAAAATTCAGTTACTTTTGAAAAATTTTAGTGAAAAATCTGAATCTATGACAACCGATCAAAAGACTATAGAATTATCTAATATATATCAGCAAACTCTTAGTAAATTCGAGCCAAGAATTGTAGTTAATGGTGAAAATAAATTCTTAACTGATGAGAACCATTCATCAAGAATTAGAACTGCTTTATTTGCAGGCGTAAGATCAGTGATATTATGGCGACAATTAGGAGGATCTAAGCTGAAATTATTATTTCTAAAAGGTCAATTTTCTAAACAAATTGATAAATATTTGGATTCAATTACGAATTAGCAATATTTTTCAGAACATAATTTAGAATGCCATCATTTGTAAAATAATTCCATTCCATAGCTGTATCGATTCTAATTTTGACTTTGAAGTCAAAAGGCTCACCCTTTTTAATAGTTTTAATTAAGACTTCTTTATCATTTATATTTATTTTATCAATTGTATACTGTGAAGTCATTTCAAGTCCTAGGGAATCGAATGTGTCTTGACCCATAAACTCTAATGGCAAAACTCCCATGCCGACTAAATTAGAGCGATGAATTCTCTCAAAACTTTCAGCAATGACTGCGTTTACTCCTAATAATTTGGTACCTTTAGCTGCCCAATCTCTAGATGATCCACACCCATAGTTTTTTCCAGCGAAAATCACTAAATTATCATTTGTTTTTTTATACAATTCTGCAGCATCATAAACAGCCATTTCTTTATTTGACGGTATATGTTTTGTGAAGCCGCCAGTCGTTTCAGGGACAATTTTATTAGCAATTCTTATATTAGCAAAAGTTCCTCTTTTCATGATTTGATAGTTCCCTCTTCTTGAGCCATAAGAATTAAAATCTGCTACTTGAGTACCATTGTTAACTAAGAATTTACCGGCCGGCGTCGTATCCTTAAACGAACCTGCTGGAGAAATATGATCCGTTGTTACACTGTCACCTAATACAAGCAAAGGGTAAGCATTTTGAATTTCATCAAGCTTGCCAAGATTATCATTCATGTTTTCAAAAAATGGAGATGGTTGTATATAAGTCGACTCTTCTTGCCAATCAAAATAATCAGAGTCAGCTATATTTATTTTTTTCCAATTATCGTCTCCATCAAATAAATCGCTATAAGAGTCTGTAAACATTTTTCTGTCAATATTATCTCCTACCACAGATGCTATTTGTTCTGAAGATGGCCATATATCTTTTAAATATACATCATTACCATCATGATCTTTACCTAAACTGTCTTTAGATATATCAAGACCTATCTGACCAACTAAAGAATATGCAATCACTAACATTGGTGAAGCGAGGAAGTTCATTTTGATTTCAGGATGGATTCTACCTTCAAAATTTCTATTTCCGGACAATATTGAGCTTACAATTAAATCTTTTTTTGCAATCTCATCTATATAGTCTTGTTTTAAAGGACCAGAATTGCCAATGCAAGTCGTACATCCGTAGCCTATAATATTAAAACCTAATTCATCAAAATATTTAATCAAATCTGCTTTTTCTAAATAATTTTTTACTACTCTTGAGCCAGGCGCAAGAGATGTTTTTACCCATTCTTTTACCTTTAATCCTCTCTCGACAGCGTTTTTTGCTAATAGACCTGCTCCGATTATCACGCTAGGGTTTGATGTATTTGTACAACTTGTAATTGCCGCGATCATTATTGCTCCATCAGTGAGCCCAGAATGGTCAGATGTTTCATTTTTTTTCTGTTTTTTAATCTCATCACTTACAGTTTTCTCTACATCGCTAAGATTCACCCTGTCTTCTGGCCTTTTTGGCCCAGATAAGCATGCTTGAACTGTAGATATATCTAATTCTAATTTTTGACTATATAAAATATTCTCAGAAGGATCTCTGTATAACCCTACTCTTTTTGAATAAGTTTCAATTACTTTAATTTGGTCGGACTCCTTACCAGTAGTATGCATATATTTTAATGTCATATCATCAATTGGGAAAAAACCACAAGTAGCTCCATACTCTGGAGCCATATTAGCGATAGTGCATCTATCAGCTATAGACAGACTATCCAAAGCTTCACCATAAAACTCTACAAATTTTCCTACAACATTTGCTTTTCTAAGTTGCTCTACAATTGTTAATACCAAATCAGTTGCTGTTGTAGACTTACCTAGTTTACCTGTTAAATTAAAACCAATAACTTCAGGAAGTAACATTGGAATTGGCTGTCCAAGCATTGCAGCTTCAGCCTCTATACCTCCAACTCCCCAGCCTAATACACCTAGTCCGTTAACCATAGTTGTATGAGAGTCAGTGCCAACCACTGTATCTGGGTATAGCATATTATTTTTATTGAAGATAACCTGAGAAATATATTCAATATTTATCTGATGAATAATTCCGTTATTAGGTGGTACTATTCTCAGATTTTTAAAAGCACCCTGGCCCCATTTAAGTAGCCTATATCTCTCAATGTTTCTTTTATACTCAAGCTTGGTATTTAGATCTTTAGAATCTGCAGAGCCATAATGATCAACCATAACAGAGTGATCGATTACTAAATCTGTCTGACATTGAGGGTTTATTAATGAAGGATCTCCATTAAGAGCTTTAACTGCATCCCTCATAGAGGCTAAATCAACGACAGCAGGCACGCCTGTAAAATCTTGCATAATAACTCTGCTAGGAAAGAAAGTTAGCTCTGTTTGGTCTTTGATACTACCATCCCATGATTCAAATTTTTTAAGAACATCTTCAGAAGCATTCTTATTATTCCTTACATAATTTTCCAACAATACTCTTAATGAGTATGGCAAATGTCTTATCTTTGTTTTACTTATATCGAAAATACTGTATGCAGTACCTGATTCCTCTAAATGATCTTTAAAATCCATATTCTTAGTCTCTCAAAAATTGTGGATATTCTATCATAAAAAAACATAAATTTTACATTATTTAGTAGGAATATTTGTCTTTATATCTTTAAAAGTAATTCCATAATAATTATTAGAAATATTCTTATCGATATAACCAATTGTTTTTTTGCCCTCATCAAGATCATTAGAGGCATTTTTTAGATCATCCTCAAGAGAATCACTATGATTTAAAACATGGAGTCTTGGGGATGAATCTGGATCAATTTCTCTTATTAAGATGAAAATATTATCACTTATAATTTTTACATATAATAAGTGAAATCTATCTGGTAATTCGGACCTTACGGGATAACCCATGGTATTTATCATCATATTAAAAACCATAATGAAAAAGAAGAAAATTGATAATGATAGTATGATCATTTTCTTGAAAGGTTCCTTACTAAACAACAAGTAAACTAGATATGTGTAAACTATCAGGATCATAAATAGAAGCAAAATCACGTCAGTTATCACTATATCCCCTCTAAGCCATAAGGCGTTAATATTTCATTATCTGTAAGAGTATGAGTAAAGTTACCACTTGAATCTAATCGAAATTTAACTACTGTCAACTCAGTATCTTTACTTTTTAGTACCACATTATCAAAA
>MDSZ01143439.1_pt1 | contig 10851 bp, 11 predicted proteins | sample 811201 | NCBI WGS metagenome assembly MDSZ01 (sample SAMN05326647, study PRJNA326480) | marine metagenome | isolation source: seawater | place: Indian Ocean: North | collected 2010
ATAGAGACAGATTTATTTTAAGCAAGGGGCATGGTGCAGCTGCATTATTTCAGATTTTAGCAATGAAAGGTTTTTACGAGGAATCTCTATTAGATGATTATGGGCAAAATGGTAGTTTATTTGCGGAACATCCTCCAACGCCAGATTATCTTCCAGGAATTGAGGCTGCAACAGGTTCTTTAGGACATGGTTTGCCTATTGGAGTTGGAATGGCCTTGTCTTCTAGAGTAAGTTCAAATGAATTTAACGTTTATGTTTTATTAGGAGATGGTGAATGCAATGAAGGTTCAATTTGGGAAGCTGCAACTATGTCAGCAGCTCAAAAATTAACAAATTTGTATGTTTTTGTTGATGCAAATAAGTGGCAGGCAACAGATAGAAGTTCTGATTTAGTTGGGTCCACTAATCTAAAAGATAAATGGGAAGCTTTTGGGTGGCAGTCTTTTGAGGCTGATGGGAATAATATGGAGTCAATTATTACTCTTCTTGATAGAGATATTGAATCAAAAAAGCCAGTAGCAGTAATTTTGAATACAAAAAAAGGAGCAGGAGTATCCTTTATGGAAGATGATAATAATTGGCATTATAGAATTCCCTCTATGGAAGAAGTAATAAAAGCATTTGAACAGTTAGGTGTAGAAATATGAGAAATGCTTTTGCAAAAGAGATTACTAATCTAGCAGAAGAAAATGAAAAAATTGTTCTTCTATCTGGAGATATAGGTAATAAACTTTTTGATTCCTTCAAGAGTATAAAAAAAAGTAATTTTTTCAATTGCGGTATAGCAGAGGCAAACATGATGGGTGTGGCTTCTGGCATGGCTATGTCTGGATTAAGACCAATCGTTTACACCATAACTCCCTTCACCACAACAAGATGCCTAGAACAAATTAGGATAGATGCTTGCTACCATGATGTTCCAGTAATTATTGTTGGAACTGGATCTGGTCTATCTTATGCAAGTTTAGGGCCTACCCACCATTCTTTAGAAGACTTTGCAATTTTCAGAGCTATACCCAACATCACAATAATGGCACCAGCGGACGAGATAGAATTAAAACATTGTTTAGTTAATGCACTTAAAATTAACTCACCTGTTTACATTAGAATTGGAAAGAAAGGGGAGCCAATAATTTCTGATGATAAAAGTAGCTTTCATATAGGAAAATCAATGTCTCTTAAAAAGGGAACAGATGTTTGTCTAATTGGAACAGGGACTATAATGGCTGAGGTTTTGGAAGCTGCAAAACTCCTTGAAAAGAGAGGTCTCTCATGTAGAGTTGAAAGTTTCCATACCATAAAGCCTTTAGATGAAGATACGCTTGACGAAGTTTTATCTCAATTTTCTGTAGTTTCTGTAGTAGAAGAGCATAGTAAAATTGGAGGTCTTTATGGAGCTATTTCTGAATATTACGTACTAAATAAATTTAATACTTCTATTTTAAATTTTGGAGTTAAGGATGAATTCATGCACGAGGTAGGTTCACAAAGGTATGCGAGAGAGAAATATGGTTTAAATTCAAAAAATATCTTTTCAAAGACTCTCGAGGCTTATCTTAAACAATTAGAAAAGTGAAAATAGGAATTGACTTTGATAATACAATCGTCAACTACGATAGAGTCTTTTATTCCTCAGCCCTTGAACTTAATTTAATTCCAAAAAACTTGAAAAAGTCTAAATTAGTAGTTCGAGATTATTTGCGCGAAATGGATATGAATGACGTTTGGACTGATTTACAAGGTTTCGTTTATGGAGAAAAAATGAAAGAAGCAGAAATTTTTGATGGCTTCATAGAGTTTCTTAATTTTGCCAGAAACAAATCATTTAGTATTGTCATAATTAGTCATAAAACAAGATATCCTTATTCTGGTAAAAAATATGATCTTCATGTTGCAGCTGAAGAATGGATTTTAGATCGACTATCAGAAACAAAAATTAATTTTAAATATTTGCAGAATTTTTTTTTCCTTTCATCTAAAGAAGAGAAAGTGGATAAAATAGCTCAAGAAAAATGTGATTATTTTATTGATGATCTTCCAGAGATATTTGAAATAGAAAACTTTCCAAAAGAAACAAAAAAGATATTATTTGATCCTTTATCTAGCTTTAAAAATAAAACAAATTTGACTAGAGTAAAAGATTGGCACGAATTTACTTCTTTAATTCAAAAAAATGCAGTATGAACTTTACAATAATCAGATCAATGAGAAGTTACGTCTTTTTTATCCATATGATCATATTCCAGAAATTCAATTAATTAAATCTGGAAGAAATAATAAAGTTTTCAAAGTAGTCTTGCCAAATCAAAACTATTTGGCAAAGTTTTATTTTTCTTCAAAAAAAAATAACGAAAATAGACTAAATAAAGAATTTTCATTCTTAGAGTCTTTAATTAGTATTGGAATAAATAATGTTCCTAAACCTATATTTCGATCTGATGATGTCAATCTTGCATTTTATGAATTTATTGATGGAGACACTGTTCAAAAAAATGAAATTGAAAAAACTCAGATACTTAATGCGGCTAATTTTTTTGCATCTATAAATGTATTTAAAAATTCTGATAAGTTTAGAAATATTGGGCTTGCTTCTGAGGCATTTATAGATTTAGAAAACTATCTTTTAAACTTAGATAAAAGAATCGATTATCTTAGATCAAATATTTTAAAAAACAGCGAAAATAGTAAGGCGGTAACATTCATCAATGATTTAATTTTAAAATGGCGAACTAGAAAAAAAGAGATAAAGCAAATTAAAAATATACATCTAAAACCGGAAAGAAACTTTCTCTCTCCATCTGATTTTGGATTTCATAATTGCATAAGAAAAAAAGATGGTTCTTTATTTTTTATAGATTTTGAATATGCAGGTTGGGATGATTATGCAAAATTTATATGTGATTTTTTTATTCAACCAGACTTTGAAATTTCAGATATCTTCTTTGAAGAATTTTCTTATATTGCATTAAAGAATGAAGGCAACAAAGACTTTCTTGTTAAAAGAGCATTTTCTTTGTTGCCTGTTTTTAGAGCTAAATGGTGTTGTATAATACTCAATGAATTTTTACCTGAAGTCATAGAAAGAAGGTTATTTTCTGATCCTGATTTTGATTTGGAATCTAAACAAAAATCTCAACTGAATAAAGCCAACAAACTTCTAGAAAAAATATGAAATGCAAATAGATTTTTTATCAGAGTTACATAAAAGCACAAAACGAGACTACTTAGGCAGGGTAAACGATAAGGAATTTCCAAAGGCTCTTGCAGCTTCCAAAGCAAAAGAATGGGGTTTTGATTACTGGGATGGCGATAGAAGGATTTGTTACGGAGGTTACAATTATATTCCAGATAGATGGAAGCCAGTTGCTGAGAAACTAATAAGTCATTACAAACTTAAAGATGGAAGTAAACTTCTTGATATCGGATGCGGAAAAGGGTTTCTTCTATATGAAATTAAAAAAATTAACCCAAAAATAGAAGTGAGAGGTTTAGATATCTCCTCTTATGCTTTAAAGAATAGCAAGAAAGAAATAAGATCTTTCCTTGATCTAGGAAACGCAAACAATTTACCTTATGAAGATAAATCATTTGATTTGGTTTTTTCGATTAATACGTTTCATAACCTTCATGTCTTTGATTTAAATAAAGCATTAAGGGAAATATCAAGAGTTTCAAGAGGAAATTCATATGTTTGTGTTGAGTCATATAGAAACGAAGAAGAAAAAGCTAATCTTCTATATTGGCAGGTTACTTGTGAAGCATTTAACACCCCAGATGAATGGAAATGGTGGTTCAACCTTTGCAATTATAATGGGGATTATTCCTTTATATATTTTGAATAGCAAAAATGTCTCTTCCAAAATCTATGAAAGCTGCCATTTTAGTTGAACTAAATAAGGATTTGGTGGTTGATGAGATTGAAATGCCTGCTTCTTTAGACTTTGGGCAAGTTTTGGTAAGAGTTCACTATAGCGGAATATGTGGATCTCAACTTGGAGAAATAAGAGGAGTAAAAGGTGAAGATAAATTTCTTCCCCATCTTTTAGGTCATGAAGGGTCGGGAATAGTCCAATCTATTGGCCCAAGAGTCTCAAGATTCAAAGAAGGGGATCATGTAGTTATGCATTGGAGGCCTTCAGGAGGGATTCAGGCTACAAATCCTATTTACTCTTTAGAAGGAAAAAGAGTTAACGCAGGTTTAGTTACAACATTTAATGAGTATGCAATTGTTTCGGAAAACAGACTCACAAAAATTCCTGACTCATATCCTCTCAATCAAGCTACTTTATATGGGTGTGCAATTACAACTGGATTTGGAGTAGTTGAAAATAATGCAAAAATTAAATTTGGTCAGTCAATAGTCGTTGTTGGCGCAGGCGGAGTAGGCCTGAATATAATTCAGGCAGCTTCTATGAGGAATGCATTCCCAATTGTTGCAGTAGATCTTTTTGAAAATAGACTTGATTTAGCCAAAAAAGTTGGAGCAACTCATTCTGTCATGTCCTCAAATGCTTCTGAATGGAGTAAAAATGTAGAAGAAATTCTCATGAAAGATAAGGCTGATATAGTGGTCGATAACACTGGTAATACAGATGTAATAAGATCTTGTTATAACCTAACCAAGGATACAGGTAAAACAATTTTAGTTGGCGTTCCTAAAGAAGGTGATGAAACTTCATTATTCACCTTGCCTTTACATTTTGGCAAAGAAATTACAGGATCTCATGGCGGTGATGCGGCCCCTGAAAATGATATTCCAAGGTATCTTGAATTAGAGAAAAGGGGGATTTTCGATACTTCAAATATTATAACTGAAGTTTATGATCTAGAATCAATTAATGAAGCTATAAAAAGCATGGAAAAAGGAACTCTTTCTGGCCGGTGTGTCATAAAGCTGATTTAAAAAATGAAAAAAAATAAACAAACAAAAAAAACTAAAGAAGAACAATATTCATATCTTCTTGATCTCAAAGAAAGAAGATTAGGAATTATGATGAATAGAGTTTGGGATAATGATCCTAAGAGAATGGCATTTGTTCTTTCAAGGTATAAATTTGTTGCAAAAATGTTTGAAGGCTTCGAAGAAGTTCTCGAAGTTGGATGCGGTGATGCATGGCCTTCAAGGATAGTAGCTCAATCAGTAAATCATCTTACAGTATCAGACTTTGATCCTATTTTTATTGATGATGCTAAATCAAGACATGAGGATAAATGGCCTATGGAGTACTTGGTTCACAATTTAGTAGAATCTCCAACTTCTAAAATCTTCGATGGAATATATCTTTGTGATGTTTTCGAACACATATCTCCTAAAGATGAAAATGTTTTTCTTAAAAATGCCGTTTCTTCTCTTAAAGATACGGGGACAATGATTATTGGAATACCAAGTATAGAATCTCAAGATTTAATTGAACCTGAAAAAAGAGATCCTGGACATGTAAATTGTAAATCTGGGCCTGAGTTAAAAAAAACAATTGAAGCATTTTTTCATAATGTTTTTTTATTTTCGATGAATGATGAGATAGTACATACAGGCCATCATAAAATGGCTCATTATCTTTTTTGTTTAGCTTGCAATCCTAAATAAAATGTCGAATTTACTAAAAACTTTCTTAAATGAACCTAATCCTCCAGAGATATCTAGCGGAGAGGGCATGTGGCTTTTTTCGGATGATAAAAAATACTTTGACATGACAGCCGGATTTACTGCCCACGCTGTTATAGGTTGGAATAATAAATTAGTTAACACAATGATTCAAAATCAACTAAAAAAAATTACACATATAGACTATAAAATGTTTAACGATCCCAACAGAGATAAGTTAGCCTCCCTATTGTGTTCAAAAAAATCGCATAATTTAGATAAAGTATTTTTTTGCGGCGGTTCAGGAGGAGAAGCATGTGAAACTGCTATGCACCTTAGTTTTCAGGCTCACTATGAATCTGGTAATAGAGACAAAACATGGTTTATTTCTAGGAATCAGTCTTACCATGGTGCTACAACAGAGACCATGTCAATTGGAGAAAGACCTAACTTAGATTTTTACAGACCCCTTTTTCCAAAAAATAGAGCCAAAATAAGTGAACATAATAAATTTAGACATATGCTCGAATCTGAATCAGAAGATGACTATGCCAAAAGATGTGCTCAGGAATTAGAAGATAAAATACTTGATATTGGTCCTGAAAGGGTCTGCGCCTTTATTGGTGAAACTATTATGGGAGGTCTTATTGGCGATGTACCCCCTTGCAAAAATTATTGGAAATACATTAGAGAAGTTTGTGATAAATATAACGTACATTTAATTATTGATGAAGTTTGGTGTGGAACTGGCACATCGGGGAAAATATATTGTATTGATTGGGATGATATATCTCCAGATTTTATTTTTCTTGGAAAAACATTGGGTGCTGGATATGTTCCAATTAGTGCCATCTTAACTTCTTCAAAGATAGCAAGCATAATCAAGGAAGGATCTGGAAGAATAGAAAATTCAACTACATTCCAAGGCCATTCTTTAGCGATAGCAGCTGCTCTTGGAGTTCAAAAGGTAATTCATGAAAATGGTTTTGTTGAAGAAGTAAATAGAAAAGGTAACCTTTTCAGAGAGTTACTATCGCATCATTTTCAAGATCATGAATTTTTTGTTAATGTCAGAGGACGAGGAATGAGAAATTCAATGGAAATATCGTGTGATGATGAGCATCTTTTTGGTCTTTCTGTAACAGAAAGGATGAAAGAAGAACATGGAATATTGATTAATGGAAAATGGCATAGATTCACTTTTTCCAATGCCTTGATAATTAAAGATGAAGAGATAGAATGGGTTTTAGATAGGTTTTCTTCATGTTTCAAAGACGAAGCGTCAAAGTGGAACAGAAAAAGAGCAAAAAAAGTTAAACAAAAACAATTTTTTTAAGATGAACTATAGGACTTTATTTAAAGAAGAAGGAATCTTGATTAAAGAGTTCGAAATCAAAGATGTCTTTAAGGATGTTAAGGAAATGGTTAATCGAAGATTTAATCAGCCCTTAGAATATTATTTAAATTTATCAAGAGATGAATTTCATGACATTGCATTGGAAGCTCAAAATGAATTAAATAATATGGAAATTCAAAAAAAATTTTTTGAATCAGAAAAGCATATTTTAAAAAAACTCTTACCTTGCAAAGATTTATTGCATGAAAGTGTTGTTTTCTTCAGAGCTGTAAGACCAATTAAGCAAGGTGTAAAGATGGAAGCCCCAGATTTTCATAGAGAGACATTTTATTCAGATCACACTCATACGCCATTTGTTCTTAATACTTGGATACCAATAAAAAACGTAAATAATAAAAATTCTCTAAGATATTATCCAAAATCCCATAAAATAATGGATGAAGATCTTTCAATAGTTGTAGATGAGAAAGCGCCAGGAAAAGTAGAGAAATTTTCTTCAGGACATAAGTTAGGATTTCTTTGGAGACCTAAAAAACTTAGGGACGACCATTCCTTAGGAAACCCAAAAATAATGAATTTTACTGAAAACTCTTATTCCCTTTTTTCATCAATGCTTATTCATGGTGGAGCAGAAAATAATTCTAACCAGATACGTTTTGCAATTGGATTCGGAATTATCCCTAAAGAAAAAATGACTCAAAACAAAAAATTTTTTGCTTCAGGAGGTAAACCTCATTACATACCTTACAACTAAAGTTTTATGAAATTTGTTGTTTTGGGCACTGGCTTTCCTGACATTATTCAGACAATCAAAGACATCCAATTAAAAAATAAAAATTACACTTTTTTAGGATTCCTTGATGATGATGCCTCTTCCGCTAGAAAAAATCTGTTTGGACATGAATTTTTAGGACCTTTATCTTGGCTTAATGAAAAAAAAGACATTTGCGTATTCAATACTATTGCAAGGGATCTGTCAGTTAAAGAAAGAATAAATACTAGTTTATCGTCAAAAGATATCAATTTTATTAATCTAATTCATCCTTCTGTGAATACTAAATATTCTAAAATAGGTTCTGAAGGAATATTAATCGCTAAAAATGTTTACCTTGAAGCAACTTCTGAAATCTCATCACATTGTATGATCTTACAGGGAACTTCAATTGGACATAACTGTATTATAGGAGAAAATACTTTTATCGGACCAGGTTGCAATATCCTTGGAGGAGTAAAGATAGGTAAAAATTGCTTAATTGGGGCAGGAACGACTATTTACCCTAGCATAACTGTAGGAGAAAAGTGCATCACAGGCATAAACAGCATAATTTTAAAAGATATCAAAGACTCTGAAACCTTTTCTTCTAATCCTTCAAGAAAGATTAGAGGCTAAGAATACTTAAAAATGCCATTTACAAAATCATCGCTAATTAAAATCATTTTTTCTTCCATCGACGAAATAAATGAAGCTCTAACAGACGGGAGAAAAGTCGGTAAATCATTGGATTTTATTATTTATGGAGCCAACTCTGAGGTAGATAGCCTTTCTTTTGTTGGACTAATCGTTTCTATTGAAGACTCAATTTCTGCTGATTATGGAGCTGATATAGATATTATAAAATTGATTGAAGATGAGGAGGATGAGCTAGATACTTTGGAGAGCCTCATAAATATGTTATTAAAAAATATAAAATAAATGCAATCTCTTCAGCTTTTTTCAAATTTTAATTTGAATGTACTCAAAAGATTTCTTTCTATTGAATATTCAGGAACTTATGAGGTTACAGATAATAGTATGCTTAGTCTAAATAGCCTTTTGTCAGAAGACATTACTATTGAGAATGACTCAGCAGAACTAGCTTTTATTTGGTTTTCTCCAGAAAGTATAAGTCCATCTTTCCAAAAGGCCCTAAATGGAGATAACTATTCATATAAACAAGTCACAAAAGAATTCGAAGAATTTTTTAGTCTCGTTCTTAATTTAAAAAAATCTTTTAAGATACTGGCAATTCCTTTACTGCATTCATTAACCTCTGATAGAAATTATGGAATTCTTGATTTAAGAAACAACTTAGGCATCAAAAATATACTTCATAAATTAAATTTATTAATGATAAATGCCTTTGAAGAAAATGAGGATATATTTATTTTAGATCCTTATACCTGGATGGAAAATGATTCTTTTTCTCAGAAGATGTGGTACTCAGCAAAAGTACCTTATACCAATGAAGTCTTTAAGAGAATTACTTTAGATATAAAGTCTTTGTTGAATGCTAGAGAAGGAAAAACTAAAAAACTAATTATATTGGATTTAGATAATACCTTATGGGGAGGTGTAGTTGGCGATGACGGATGGGAAAATCTAAGATTAGGAGGGCATGATCATTTAGGCGAGGCTTTTGTAGATTTTCAAAAAAAATTACTAAAACTTTCAAAAAAAGGAATCCTTCTTGCAATTTGTAGTAAAAATACAGAATCCATTGCCTTAGAAGCAATAAGTCAACATCCAGAAATGATTCTTCGAGAAGAAGATTTTTCTAGTTATAGAATTAATTGGAACGACAAGGCTGTCAACATTGAATCAATCTGCGAAGAATTAAATATCGGCATGCAGTCAGCTATCTTTTTAGACGATAACATTAATGAAAGAGAGAGAATAAAGTCATCCTTTCCAGAAATATTTGTTCCGGATTTACCTAAAGATCCCAGAATGTTTCCGTCATTAATCTCATCCTTGATAGAATTTGATTTATATTCCTTTACCTCAGAAGATAGAGTTAGAAAAGATTTATATAAGCAACGTAAAAAAGAAAATGAATTTCGTAAGAAAGAATTAGGCGCTGTATCTATAGAAGATTGGTTAATGAGTTTAGACATTTCTGTAAAGGTCGAAAGTTTAAGAGAAGTAAATCTTTCTAGAACATTACAGTTGTTAAACAAGACAAATCAAATGAATTTATCAACAAGAAGATTGACTAAAGAGGAGTTGGTATCTTGGGCAGATAATGAGAATAATTTCTTATGGACATTTAGAACCTCAGATAAATTTGGTGACTCAGGTTTGACCGGAGTGGTTAGCGTGAGTATAGATAAGAGAAAAGCAACTATAGTGGACTTTGTTTTAAGTTGCAGAGTCATGGGAAAAGAAATTGAAAACTCAATGCTTTCTTTTGTAATTGATTTTCTAAGACCTAAAGGCGTAGACTTGTTGGAAGCCACCTTATTACCGACAAAAAAAAATAAACCTTGTTTAGATTTTTTTCTAAACTCTCAATTCGATAAGCACAAAGAAAATATCTTTCATTTCAAATTGAATCATCAGTTCCAGACACCCAAACCGGTTAGAATAGAAGTTCTAAAATACAAGTAATAAAAATATGAAGAAACTTCATTGGAAGAGAGAAACTTGCAGATTATGTGGTTCTAAAAGTTTAGAAAAAGTCTTAAATCTTCAACCTATTCCAATTGCTGAAAAGTATTCTGACACCCCTTTTTATGAAGAAGCTCAGAGATTCCCTATTGATTTATATAACTGTATGAAATGTAAGTGTATTCAAGTTTTAGACAATATTGATCAAAATTTTTTATGGTCAGAATACACATATTTTTCTGGACAAACAGATGCAATAGTAGAGCATCAAGATAAATTTGCTGAATATGTGATAAATAATTTTCCTTTAACAGACTTTCCTAAAATATTAGATATTGGTAGTAATGATGGAACTCTTCTTAACTCTTTTAAAAAGAGAGGCTTCGAAGTATTTGGAGTTGACCCAGCAGAAACAGTAGCTAAAGTTGCCCGAGAGAAGGGAATAGAAACTCTAGTTGCATTATTTTCAGATAAAATAATGCTAAAGCTGCCTGACAATTTTAGAAAATTAGACTTAATAACAGCCTTCAATGTTTTTGCTCA
>MDSZ01252384.1_pt1 | contig 10851 bp, 9 predicted proteins | sample 811201 | NCBI WGS metagenome assembly MDSZ01 (sample SAMN05326647, study PRJNA326480) | marine metagenome | isolation source: seawater | place: Indian Ocean: North | collected 2010
CTTAGAGAAAAAACTACAAATAGCAAAAAAAGAAAAGAAGTTGCCAAAACTAGTTGTCCCTGTTCACATGGCGGGCCAACCTTGTGATATGGAATCTATATTTGAATTAAGCAAAGAATATGGTTTTAAAATAGTAGAAGACGCATCCCATGCTATTGGAGCTGAATATAAAAATGAGAAGGTTGGCAATTGTAAATTTAGTTCTTTTACTGTTTTTAGTTTTCATCCAGTTAAAATTATTACTTCTGGAGAAGGTGGCATGGCCCTTACTAATGATCACGAGTTATCTAAGAAGGCAAGAATGTATAGTAGTCATGGTGTTACGAGCGATCCACAAGAGATGATTGAAAGACCTGATGATGAAATCTGGAATTATCAACAAAAAGAATTAGGATATAATTTCCGCTTGACTGATATTCAAGCTGCGTTGGGCACGAGTCAATTAAAAAGACTGGATAAGTTTATTGAGAAGCGCCATTCTTTAGTAGATTTTTATAACAAGAAATTAGATAAGGAGATATTCCAATTTCCTTTTCAAGAAAATCAAAGTTATTCCAGTTATCATCTTTACCTATTGAAGCTCAGAAAAGAATTTTCTTGTAAACATAAAGAAATTTTTAGGTATCTCCACGAGCAAGATATACTTGTTAACCTGCATTACATACCAGTCTATAGGCAACCCTTTTACGAGAATTTAGGATTTGAGAAAGGTTATTGTCCGTTTGCAGAGGATTATTTTAAGAGTATTTTGAGTATACCTTTATATCCAGATTTGAGTCAGAAGGATCAAGAGACAGTTATTCAGAAATTAAATAGCATAAAAGATTTATGAGAGTGGCCATCATACCTGCTAGAGGTGGTAGTAAAAGAATACCAAAAAAGAATATCAAAAATTTCGCTGGCTTTCCCATGATTTACTATGCAATCAATAATGCAGTTGAGTCAAATTTATTTTCGAGAATTGTAGTCACAACTGATGATGAAGAAATTATAGAGATTGCAAAAGGCTTAGGGGCTGAAATCCCTTTTATCAGAAACAAAGATTTATCTGATGACTTTACTCCAACAGTCCCTGTTATTACTGACTGTTTATCGCAGATTGATAGAGAAAACCTCATAGAAGAGGTCTGCTGCATTTATCCTTGTGTTCCCTTTTTAACAGCCAACGATTTAATAGAATCTTATAAGATCTTTAGAAAAAACAAAAACAGTTATTGTTTTCCTGTTATAGAATTTCCCTCTCCAATACAAAGGGCTTTAAAGCTTGAAAACAATGCTAAACTTAAATCAATAAATGAAGACAATGAGTTAACTCGCACACAAGATCTCGAATCTACATATTACGATGCAGGGCAATTTTATTGGGGTAGCGTTAAAACTTGGTTTGCAAATGATGTATTACATTCAGATGCATATGGGTTCATTGTTGAGGGTTCCCGATTTATTGATATAGATACGCAATCAGATTGGGATAGGGCTTTACTAATGAAAGAAATTATTAACAGAGGGCAAGAATATGAATGAACAACAAGAGTTTTGGAAAGAGAGTTATGCAGAAGAGTATATAAAGAAAAACAGTAGCTACAATGGAAAATTAGGGATTGAATGCTGGAAGCAAATATTAAAAAAATCAGAAGGTATAAATAATATTCTAGAGTGCGGATCTAATGTCGGTCGTAATATAAGTTCTTTAGAAGCACTTTACCCTGATGCACAAAAATCAATCATTGAAATAAGTGAGCAAGCATTTGAAGTAATTAATAAAAAATTCAATTTTGAATACGCATTTAATGGGACTATTTTAGAATCTGGTTTCCCATCTAATTACTTTGACTTAGTTTTTACCTCAGGTGTGCTAATACACATACATCCTGACGAAGTTCTAGCCAACATGAACAAAATGTTCGAATACTCTAATAAATACATTCTTGTAGCTGAATACTTTAATAGAACTCCAGTAATGATAGAGTATCAAGGTGAAGAAAATAAACTCTTCAAGCAAGATTTTGGAAAGCTCTTCATAGAGAACTTTGAAGTCAATTTGGTAGATTATGGATTTCTTTGGGGACATATTTACGATGAGGCAGGATTCGATGATATTACCTGGTGGTTGTTTAAAAAATAAATTGATTTTGGTTATACAATTCTAAGTTTATGCAATTTTCTCAAACTGGTGTGAGGTTTTAATTGGCGGACTCATCGGGAAGTTTGAGCGTTTTGATAGTTGGTTGTGGGAACATTGCTGGAGGCTTTGACGTAAATAATAGTCATACAGACTATTCCTTGACTCATGTAAAAGCATATACCAAAAACCTTAACTTCTTCGTCAAAGCATGTTGCGACACAGATTTAAATAAATTAAATGATTTTTCAAAAAGGTGGAACATAACAAATTCTTTCTCATCAATTGAAGAGATAGTAGATAAAAGAATGAATTTTGATGTAGTCAGCATATGTAATCCTTCCGAGAATCATTCATCAACTCTGGAACTTGTTGGGAAATTAAAACCCAAGGTAGTATTTTGCGAAAAACCATTAACTCTTGATCTAAAAAAGACCGAGGAAATATCTCGTCTTTATAAAAACTTAGGAATCGGGCTTGCTGTGAATTTCAATAGGAGATGGATGAAATACATCGAAGAATTGAAGATTGGTATTCAAGATAAAAGGTGGGGAGAATTAAGGTCTGTTGTATCTCACTATAACAAGGGAATATTGAACAATGGAAGTCATTTAATAGATCTCCTTTCTTGGCTTTTAGGTCAATTGTCTATCTTATGGGTAGGAAAGCCAGTCTTTGATTACAATGAGAAAGATCCATCTATACCCGCTGTACTTTGTAATGAACAAGGAATAGATATATTCTTAAACGCAACAAACTCAAAAGATTTTTCATTATTCGAAATCCAATTCTATTTCGAAAAAGGTGTAGTGAGTTTAGAGAATGGCGCTATGTCTATTAAGCATAGAGTAGTAGGTGAGAGTAAAGTATTTACTGGATACAAGGTTCTTTCAGAAAATTATGAAACTACTACAGATTACTATCATTCAATGGATACTGCAGTGCAAAATATTTATGATGCCATTCATTCAGGAATAGATTTAAAAAGTAATTCAGATAATGCACTAATTGCACAGAGAATTTGTGAAGCGATTTTAAAAGAATCATTTAGAGATTAAAATAAGAGCTATGAAAAAACTTGCATTACATGGCGGCGAACCCTGCATTAAAGGTCCACTAAAACCTTACAAGATTGTAGGTAATGAAGAGTTAGAAGCAGTAACAAAAGTAATGAATAAAGGAGTTTATTCAGCATACATAGCTGCAGCTGGGGACTCTTTTATGGGCGGTGAGGGTGTTAAGGATTTTGAAGCAAAGGCAGCAAATTACTTTAATGTAAAGCATGCAATTGCTGTAAATTCCTGGACTTCTGGTTTAATTTGTTCTGTAGGTGCTATTGGCATTGAACCTGGAGAAGAAATTATCACAACACCATGGACCATGAGCGCAACTGCAGCATCGATATTACATTGGAATGCGATACCTGTTTTTGCGGACATAGAAGAGAGTACGTTTAATATAGATCCAAAGAAGATTGAGCCGCTCATTTCAGAAAGGACTAAGGCAATATTATCTGTAGATATATTCGGACAATCTGCAAATATGGACGCCCTTAAAGAAATAGCAAATAAATATGATATCCGTTTGTTAAATGATTGTGCACAAGCCCCTGGAACTTTTTACAAAGATAAATTTGCAGGGACACTATCCGATATTGGAGGCTTTAGTCTCAATTATCATAAGCATATCCATTGTGGAGAAGGAGGAATCTTGGTCACGAATGATGATGCTTACGCAGAAAGGTTATGTATGATTAGGAATCATGCAGAAGCGGTGATAGATTCAGATAACCCTACAAAATTATCAAATATGTTAGGCTATAACTTTAGAATGGGTGAAATTGAAGCAGCCATTGCAAAGACCCAACTTGATAAATTGGAGGGTAGTATTTTGTCTAGGCAAGAAGCTGCAAAACAATTAGATAATGGATTGAGAGATCTAATAGGACTCAAGACCCCTGAAGTTGCTTCAGACACTACACATGCATATTATGTTTATGGTTTGACAATAGATGAAAACCAAACTGGTGTCAGTAGACAATTAATATATGATGCATTGCAGGCCGAAGGTGTTCCTGCTCTAATGCAGGGCTATGCTAATATTCATCGATTACCGATTTTCAGAAATAAAGTAGCATATGGATCTAAAGGCTTTCCTTGGAAGTCGCCTATTTATGATGGCGAAGTAAATTATGATCTTGGATCATGTCCCGTAGCAGAAAATCTGCATAAGAATAGCTTCCTTGGAATACTACTAACTATGTTCGACTTTAATAAAAAAGATACTTCTCTTGTAATTGAAGCATTTCAAAAGGTTTGGTCTAACCTGGACCGACTATCTGAAAAGTAACCATATATTGTGAATAAAAAGCTAGATATAGTCGGAAGTAGGGTAAGAATAAAAAATTTTAAAAAAAAAGATATTTCAAAAAAATATATAGAGTGGTTGAACGATTTAAAAGTAACTCAATTCAGTAATCAGAGATTTAAAAAGCATACTTTTGAAACGTGTCTATCGTACCTAGACTCTTTCAAGAATTCCTCTAACTATTTCCTAAATATTTCAGATAACAAGACAAATAAAATGATAGGAACTATGACCTTCTATCAAGATAAAAATCATAAAACTGTAGATGTTGGTATTATGGTTGGAGAGTCAAATATATGGGGATTGGGCTATGGACAAGAAGCCTGGAATTTAGCTCTAGACTTTTTACTTAAAAGTCCGGACATTAACAAGATAACAGCTGGAACAGTTAGACCCAATACAGCAATGATTAGAATTATGGAAAACTCATGTATGAAACTTGAGGCCGTTAAGAAGAGTCAGGAATTGATTGGTGAAAATTTTGAAGACTTACTTTACTATGCCAGGTTTAATACTAACTTCAAGCTTAAAGACTTATAAATGAAAGATTTTCACTATGATTCAATCATCTCATTAGATTCTTCTTATGCTATTTTGTCTTTCCTAAAAAAAAATTCTGAAGATCCAGACTTTAAGAACAAAAAGGCACTAGGAGTAATATATGATTTCAGGCACTTCAAGTTGCATGAAAAAAATTATATTAAGGCTTTAACGGAAAATTTCTCCATAGACTGCTTGAAATTTACCCTAAAGCCTTCCTCTTCTAGGAATCTATCAAACAAAGATAGAGAACGTTTCTATGCGTTATCAAGATTATCTTTTGTTATGCAAAGTATGGTTCGCTATGACATTGATTTAGCATATGTTTCTGCTGATTTCATTCCTCTGACTCCAAATGAAAGAGGAGAAATTTCTGGTAAAGAATTGGCTTCTTACTTAGTGAGGTGGATAGAAGATTCTAAAATTACAGCAAAAGATAGACCAGATCTTTGTTCTGTTAATTACTTATTAAATTTCAAGAAAGATTTTGAAAATAAGACTATCGTATTAGTTGATCATGTTATCGAAAATGATCCATTTGATATATTGGATTATCAATTTGAGGAGCAAATAAGTCCCCTTGAAAAGGATCTCTTTTGGATGGGCTTTGACCCGAACTTTAAAGATGTTCCTTGGCAAAAACCTTATCCTGAAACTAAATGGACAGCATTAACTAATAAAGCAAGTAAAGGAAAAGGGTTATATGAATCTCAAATAAAATATTGTAGTAGATGTTGTATTCCTGAAACTATGGAAGGCATATCTTTCGACGAATTTGGAGTTTGCACTCCTTGTCGATCCTCCGAAGAAAAAATGCACATTAACTGGGAAGAGAGAGAAGAGAGTCTCAGAGAGATATTTAAAAATCATGAAGATAGTAATTATTATGATTGTTTGCTTCCGTTGAGTGGTGGAAAAGACAGTACATTTCAAGCTCACTGTTTGGTTAATCAATATAAGGTAAATCCCTTGGCAGTTACACATGGACAGAATTGGTATTCTCTTGCTGGCAGATATAACCTAGAAAATTGTATTTCTAAATTTGATCTTGACCATCTTTTTTTTACTGCATCAAGGAAATCAATAAATAAGGCAGCAAAAAAATCAATAGATGCTATCGGTGATGCATGTTGGCATTGTCATGTCGGTGTAGGATCTTTTGTTTTGCAGACTGCTGTTAAATGGGACATTGAATTAATGATTTGGGGTGAATCCATTGCTGAGAAAGATGGTAGGGGTTCTTATCTCAATAAGAAAGAAGCCTCGCCTTATTACTTTGTAGAGGTATCTGCCCTAATTAGGGCCGAGGATTATTCTGATCTGAACTTATCACCTAAAGAATTAAGCCAATGGTTCTACCCGTCAAGAGAATCAATCGAAAAAAAGGAAATAAGATTTTTGCATTTGGGTGATTTCATGTTTTGGGATGAAGAAAAACAGGTTGAGTTTATTATTGAAGAATATGAATGGATGAATGCTTCTAGAGAAGGAACTTACAAAGGTTATAAGAGTAACGAATGCGTTATGGCCGGAGTGCATGATTATCTAAATTTCTTGAAAAGAGGAACAGGTAGAGCCACTTTTGAAGCTGCCGATGATATAAGGCGAGGATTAATTACAAGAAAAGAAGGATTGGAGTTAGCAAAAAAATTTGATACACAAAGGCCTCATGCCTTAGATTACTACATTGAAATAGTAGATATTACGGAAAATGAAATAGAAGAAAAAATCTTTGAGGCAAGAAAGCTAAGCACTTATGCTAGTTTACTTGATAAAGATACAAAACAAGATAGACATGAATAAAATCTCTGAGGGGATTGAACTACAAGCATTTTTTGATAACTTAAATTTTTCTCATCGGGATGAAGATAAGCTCAAAGCCGCTTATAAGGCTTTGATAGAAAATTTTGAAAAGCTCAATAATATATACAATTTCAGTTGCAGCTTTAATGAATCTTACATTTATGATCAATTAGAAAGTCTATTCAAAAAGGAAAAGAAGAGCCTTTCTTTCATTCCTTTTGGAATAAAGGATATATTTAATACAAAGGTCCTTCCAACAGAGATGGGAAGTGATATTTGGAAGGATTTTAGATCTGGAAATAATGCAAGGATAGTAGATGAAATTCAGCGAGCGGGAGGTATAAGTTTTTGTAAAACTACAACCGCAGAATTTGCCGTTCATTACTTTGAAGATAATCGCACTTTGAATCCTCATAACAAAGATCATATAACAGGTACTTCATCTGCCGGCTCGGCTGTTGCGGTTGCTTGTGGAGCCTTGCCTGTAGCTTTGGCTACTCAAACTGCTGGTTCCATAATACGACCAGCGAGTTTTTGTGGTGTATTTGGCTTCAAACCCTCATTTGGAGCACTCGATAGAACAGGAGTTCTTAAGACTAATGACACTCTTGATACAATCGGCTTTATGGGAAAGGATATAGATATTCTAGTTAAGTCCTTTTTTTCACTATATCAGAATACAGAAGATTATCCTCTTTCAAAACAATACTTATTAAATTACAAAAACAAAAATAAGGAAATACCGAACATTCTTATTTTGGGAGATCAATTTAACCAATTCAGTAATTATGATAGTTATGTCAAAGGTGACTTTGAAGATATAACGAATTTCATGACTACGCGGTTTAAAGTAATCAATGTACCAGAGGAGGAATTAAATTTTTTAAATGATATTCACCAAAGCCATCAAGCAATTTATGATAAATCTTTGTCATATTATTTTATTGAAGAAAGTAAAGTTCATGAAAAGATAAGCCCTGTAATGAGTCAAATCATACAAAGAGGAGAGCAGATTAGTAGAGAAGACTACATAGGAGAGCTCAGTCGCCAGATAGAATATACTAATCTTTTTAATAAACTTCTCGAGAAGTATGACATTGACTTTATTGTTACCCCGTCTACTGCTTCCTATGCCCCTAAAGTCGGAAAACAAGAAAAGGAGGATACAAGCTTGATATGGACTTATCTAGGCTTACCCGCAATCAGTCTCCCTTTATTTTTTAATGATCAGATGAATTTACCTTATGGGCTTCAAATATGTTCTTTTCGTTATAATGATTTTAGTTTACTAGAGTTTGCTTCCCAAGTTTATGAAAACTGCCGCAAGTAGAAAATATCTTTTTTGACTAATTTTTTATAATAAAAAAGCTGATTAAAATGCTTAGAGATGGAAAAGTTGCCATAGTCTGCCACGACGCGGGCGGAGCAGAAATTCTTTCTTCGCTTATCTCAAGACATAAAACTTCTTTTGTGGCATCGTTATCTGGTCCAGCAAAAGAGATTTTCAGGAGAAAATTAGGTTACTCCGAACAACATAGTATAAAAGATGCAATAAATAGGTCGGATTGGGTTTTAACAGGAACTGGTTGGGAAAGTAGTTTTGAATACGATGCTATAGATTATGCAATCAAAAATAAACGCTATGTTATATCCTTTCTAGATCATTGGGTGAATTTTAGAGAAAGATTTAATTGGCATGGTCCGGAAGTTTTACCAAATGAGATCTGGGTGGGCGATGAAGACGCTTTGAACATAGCTAACGAAGTTTTCCCAGATATGTTAGTCAATTTATTCTTGAATCCTTTTTGGCTTGATTGTAAGGAGATGAGGAATAGAAAAAAAATTCCAGTATCAAAAAAGTCAAAGAAGGTCTTATATGTCTCGAGCAATATAGATAAAGCAAAGGAAAAACAGAAAGATATAAATTTTTCTGATGCAGACATATTTAATAAGTTCTTATTTAGTTTATCTAAACTTGAAGTCTTTAAAGAAGTTGAGCACATAACAATCAAACTACATCCGTCAGAGGATAGATCAAAGTTCAAAGACTATTCTTTGAATTCAGATAACATATTCGTAAGCCTAACTGAAGAAAAAGATAATTTAGATTTGATAACTGGACATGACATCGTTATAGGTTTTGAAAGTATGATGTTAGTTTTATCAGATCTTTTAGGTAAATATAGTATAAATATTGATATGGGCGCAAAGAGATTAAAGAAAATTCCTGATAAATACTTTAAGTGCTCAATCTAAAATAATGGAAAACGGTAAAAAAAGACTTTTTATTTTATCGGTCCCATTTAGGAGGATAATTAGAGTTCTTTTAACTCCTACGATTCTTGGGCATATGATTAATCGAGGAGATATTATAGTCGTAAGTCCCTTTTCAAAAAATAATGCTTTTAGAAAAGAATTTTCATCAGAGAGTTTTAATCATCTATCCATAAACCAAAAAAATTTAAGTAATTACTTCAAAGTACTCTTTAATTTCTCGGAGATTATGCGACGGCATGGATATTGGTTTAAGTTTAGAAAAAAGAATATGCAATTCTATGCAGAAACAAGATTTTCTATTCCTGGCAAGGATGGCCTCGATGAAGAATTTCCAACTTTTAAAAAATTCATTTACTTTTGCTTGAGTGTCATAGGTGCATGGAGCAAATCATGGATAGTTTTGGATAAAATAATTGGAGATAGAGTTTTCTCAGATGAAGGCTTGGAAGCAATAATTGCTGACTACGAAGAAGTCACATTAGTGCAAGCTGCTTCATGGGGATTTCAAGATAGGGCCTTGGCCTGGTTATCTAAAAAGTATAAATGGCAGACTATTTTAATTCCCTTTACCACCGACCAAATTACTTTAAATGGTTACTTACTATGTGCTTACGATAAGGTCTGCATCCAAGGCACAATAGAAGAGAATTTCGCAGTTTCAAATCACCAAATTCCAACAGATAGATTAATTCGACTAGGCTCTTCATGGGGCAACTATATTGAATATATTGTTAACCGGGAGAAACTGAGCCAAGACTCAGAAGATACTAAAAGAAAAATTTTATATTCAGGCATTAGTTCTGAATATTTTCCCAGAGAATCCGAACTTTCCGGCTTGGAATTAATTATAAATGCAATTGCCTCAAACAAAATAGAGAATGCTGAATTGGTCTATAGGCCAGTTGATGACTTAGAAAGTGGAATTTTAGAAAAGTATCAGAGTTATGAATTTTTTAAGTTACAGCCATCTCAGCAATCCTTTATCGGAATGGCTGATTATTCTGATGAAAAAACCACAGAAGATGAGGTTGTAGAGTTCTTGAAGTCAATGATGGATTGTGATCTTTTAGTAATGGCGGGAGATAGTAGTATTTGTATTGAATGTGCTTTTATGAATATTCCCAGTATTTCTTACTATCACGATGTTACTGGCATATTGAACAAAAGAGAGACCCTCAAATATTTCTTAAAAGACGGCAAGTTACAATTTATTCCAAACATACCAGTTGTTATTGAGAAAGACTTGTTAGTTGATCAAATAAATTTGCTACTTCATGATGATGAGATTCGATCACGGCAAGTTGATAAAACACTTGAACTATGGCACTTCAAAGATGTCGATTTTCAAAGTAAACTTTTCGAAGTTTTTAATTAAGAATTTTTTCTAAGTTATTCCATCTTCTTTTATTCGATTGAGTTATATAAGGTTCAAAACCTATGCTGGTGAATATTTTTAGTGCACCTATTCTATGATCATCGGTAGTAACCCAGATATCCTCATAACCTGCTCTATATAATCTCTTAGTAGCTTCGAAGGCACATATCTTCCCTAATCCGCGTCCTTCTTTTTCAGGACAAGTGGCCAACCAATCTATCCTGCCACTAAATTCTTTAAATGTGTTGATATGTCTTGCCATCATTGTAGAAATTATTTTCCCTTCTTCTTCAATTAAAAAGCATCCATTTGGTAGACAGGTTTCTAATGCGGAAAGAAATTCTTTATCTTTTGTAATTAAATTACA
>MDSZ01253876.1_pt1 | contig 10851 bp, 3 predicted proteins | sample 811201 | NCBI WGS metagenome assembly MDSZ01 (sample SAMN05326647, study PRJNA326480) | marine metagenome | isolation source: seawater | place: Indian Ocean: North | collected 2010
CGTCGGAGAGCCAAATCCTGCTGATGAAAATAAGGCTCTACGGTTTAATGATGCGAATTCGATAGCCGGAATCCTGATGAGAAGATTTGGAGGTTTTGCGATACTCGATGTGAACGACTTTATCCGGCCTTGAAGCAAATGAATACTAGATTAAAAAAAGGATTCACTCTCATCGAAGTAGTGATCGCTCTGGCTGTTTTTGCTTTTCTAATAGGTGGATTACTTGGCTTTTTGCCATGGAGCGTGGAAGGAGTAAGTAAAGTCAGGGAACAGGACACTGCATATGGGTTGGTTGATGGCATACAAATAGAGTTGGAAAGAATGGGGTTTTCTTTGGTGGGTGCTGGTACTCATCGGCTTGCGGGTATGTATAGTGCCTTTGATTCGCCCCGTGAGTCAGGCACGAAATTGGATCTATTGCTGGTTGCACGAAGGTCGGGGGGGCAGGTAGCTTTCGAGCAGGTGGTGGAAGAGGCGTCACTTGCCGAGATGAATAGCGATCAATTAGAGGAAGGGGCGAATCAAGATCTTCTGACAAAAGAAACTGGTGGAGTTGTTTATTTTAACCTGACAGAAAACCAGGAGCCTGTTTCCCTGGTTGGTTTTGATGACAGTCAGAAAGAAATTTACCCGTATTCAACCCGATGGATTCCAGAGGAGGAAAGATATTTCCTGATTAAATGTTCGCAGTTTCCTCTGGAGCATCGACATCAACATCATCCAAGTAATGGTTTTCTCGCCTTGCAAGTTGATGTACAGTGGCCTTACAAGGTGCCTGACCCCTCGTCAGATGGTGGGTTTCGCCGAATTCCGATGAAATACCGCAATCACTTTAGGTTACCGATGGCGATCACCCGCTAGGGTTCTTTATTTTTAATGCTCAAGCATTGGTTACTTGCATCGCGACCTAAAACTCTAGTTGCCTCACTCATGCCGGTGGTTGCTGGTTTCTTGCTTGCGTACGATCAGTCTCCTGATGTCTCAAAAGTAACAGGTATACTTTGCTTCTTATATTGTCTTCTTGTCCAGATAGGAACTAATTTTGCGAATGATTACTTTGACTTTCTAAAAGGGGCGGACGACAGACGAGAAAATGCACCGCAAAGAATGGTCAGCAGTGGGCTAATAAAGCCAAAGGTTATGTTTGTGGCGACTTGTCTGGTCTTTTGCCTAAGCTTTGTAGTTGGGATTTATATAATGGAGTCGGTGGAAGGCAGCCGGTTTCTGGTTTTTGTGGGTATGACGAGCATCCTTTTTGGGGTTGGCTATACCGGTGGACCTTTTCCTTTAGCTTACAACGGTTTGGGTGATTTGTTTGTAGTGGTCTTTTTTGGTTTTGTTGCTGTTTTGACCACTCACTATGTGGTGATTTTGTCTGTTGATTTACCTTGGCAACCTAACTGGATACTTCCTTTGGGGGTAGGGTTCATGATAAACAACCTGTTGGTGGTCAATAATTATCGCGATTATGAAGAAGACAAAAAAGTGGGAAAGAGAACCTTGGTTGTTATTTTGGGGAGACCTTTCGGTTTATTTCTCTTTATTTGCGGTGTTCTAATTTCAACCCTTTTAATCCCGTTTCTAGTCCCTAGCGCCTGGCCTACTATTTTTTTACTGCCTGTGGGGTGCTTCGCATTTCTTCATTTGCGTAAAGCCTTGATTTCCAATGATTATGGTAAGGTGCTGTCCGTATGTGCCGCAGAGGTTCTACTCTATGCCTTTTTCTTGTTGCTTGGATATTTGATATGAAGAGATAAGTTATGTGATTATGTTTGTACCACACTTGAATGAATTTCCATCTTTCGATCTAATAAAGTTATTATCAACATGCTTTGGTAAACCAACCGGAGATACGAGCGTGTGCATTCTGATCGATCTTCCTGAACTCAGCGAGATGGTTAATCATAAGTTTTTAGAATCCAATGATTTTTCGGTTCAAGCTCATGCTGTCGATAAATTTTATAATCCTTTGCGTGGCGATCTAGGGAAGGAATTTAATGTTTCCAAAATTGACCTGTTTGCTTTTAAAACGACCTTTGGAAGCAATCTTGACCCGGAAGATGACGCAATCGACTCGTCCGGCAATACTCTTTCTCTGGATAAGGATGTCTATCCTAATTATGATATCATTCTCGCGATTACCGACTATTCGCTCACGGCTCCACTCACTGCAAAAGCTAAAATTTATGGGTTTAGAGGAGCTACCTTGCACGGGCTCAATGACATAATCCTAAACTCGGGTCTCTCTGTTGATTACAACGATATCAGCAAACAAGCTGAAGTTTTTCGGGCTGTCCTCACTCAATCGGACAATTTTGAAATAACTTTCGAAACAACCTTCGGGCATTACACCCTCCACATCGACTGTGAAAAGCAGGAGGCCCAGAAAAGCCACGGTTTGTGTCCGGCTGGCAAACCTGATGTCGCGAATCTTCCCGCAGGGGAAGTATACTTTGTTCCGTCGGGTGCAAGTGGTTCTTTTCCTTTTAGGTATTCCGATGGCACCTTAGCAGAAATGATAGTGGAAGATGGTAAAATCACATCCGCTAAATTTCTTAGCGGTGATGAAAAGAAAGTTGAAATGCGTAATAAGCAGCTCTCTGAAGATCCAGCCACGGGAATCATAGGAGAACTCGGTTTTGGTACCCAGTTGCTGCCATTTTCAGGTAAAGATATACAAGACGAGAAAATTTTTGGTACTTGCCATGTGGCAACAGGTCGTAGCGATCATTTGGGAGGAAACTTGACTCCGGATCTTTTTAATTCAAAGATGAATGCTTCACACGACGATATTCTTTACGCTCCTCCAAAAACACCCGAGATCAATGTTGCAAGTGTCAAAATGCACAAAAACGGTAGCAGTACTGAAATTTTTGCAAATTACGAGCCCACATCATGGTTACTTGATCAAGTTTCTTCCGAATATCCGGTCGAAAAATTTGCAGCGGTTCCTGTTTAAATCTGTTTTTTTTGGTTTTTCGGTAACTTTACTTTCGGGCTTTAGGATTGCTCCCAGCGTTCCTGTTGTACCTAGGGTTTCTAAGGTTAGTCCTGTTCAATCTTTTGCCTCTTTTACTCGGGCACCAAAAGTGCCCTTCGCTCCGAAGGCTAGGTTTGCTCCACGTGCACCTTCAACCAAGTTCCCACCACGAGTAAAAAGGCCCAAGTTGCCAACCCGCCCGAAACCAACGAGGTTGGTTCCTTTTGTAAAGAGGGCCCCTGTCGTTCCGAGACCCAAGCCAGTGAGGGTGGTGCCGCAAAGACTTTTTTGACCTCTTATTTTGTTTCCATATGTGATGAAAAGTTTTGCATAAATCTAAGTTTTAGCTGAAATTTATGGAATGCGTGAGCATTACAGCCCATCTGCTCAAAAATTCTATTCCGGCTAATGAATCGGAAGCTCTTTTTTGGTTTCATTATAGCTTATTTCAATGTGCTTCATTGGGAAACTTTTTTGCAGGCAGATAGTTTCCCTTATTTTTCTGAGGTTGAAGACCCCAATGGATCCTACCAGTTCTTCGAAAATCAATATTATAAATTTACAACTACCAGTCGGAATCTTTTTATAAGTGATCAGGTAAATTCGGATGCAAATTTGAGCGAAGTTTTTCCTTCAAAGCACGTTTCTAGTGATGAATATATTTTGTTCAATGCAACCCACGGTTCCCTGAGACTGAATTATTATTTTGACCCCGATGATCTTGATTTTAACGGATCCATTCAAGTTATTCCATATTTGGAGGAGGGTCCCATTATTCCTACCTCTCTAGCCTCAGAGGATTACTTTGGTTATGAGTTGGTGATTAACGATTGGAACGAGACCATTGTTAGTTCTCCAAGTAAAAATTCGAATAGTGGGAGCATCTATGTTTTCGAACATAATGCAAGTAATCAGTTTATTCAAAAAAGTCAGCTTCTACCAGAGTCTGGCGACGAAGGATGGTGGGGTGACTCTCTTGAAGTTTCAGGCGATTTACTTTTCATTGGAGCACCTAATGCAGCTCTAAATGCAGGTAAGGTGCTTCTTTATCAGCGGATAAACGGAATATATACGAAGCAAGCGGAGCTTTCTGACCCTCGCACAGGTATTACTGAGTTTTTTGGTTCATCCATTTCATTTGGTGCTAACCAAGAAAAGCTAATTATATCTCCTAATGTAGAGGGAAGTGATAGGGCCGGCCGTGTGGAGATATTTGATTTGGATGCGTTGGGAAACTTAATTCATGATCAAACCTTGTGGTCGGATGATAATGTTTCCGGTAATTACTTTGGAATTGATCATGCCTTGACCGAAGAATATCTGATTGTCGGGGCCCCAAAAGAAGACAACCAATACGGACGGGCATATATTTTTGATCGGGAGAATAACGGAAGCTGGTCCAATAGTCCAACAAGCCTTGTGCCTGGTTCTTTATCCGCCAACGACGAATTTGGGTACACCGTCGAAATAAATGAAAACTTTGCATTTGTCGGAGCAAGAGTTGGGGATGGAAATGTGACAGATTCAGGGGCAGTTTATATTTTTAACAAACAAAATGAATCCTGGGTTGAAACAGCCAAATTGTTTCCACCTAGTGGCGATAGCAATCAAATATTTTCGGTATCTCTGGAAGCTTTAGATGATTTAATCGTGGTAGGGTCTATTGGAGTGGGAAGCGAAGGGATGGCTTATGTCTATAAAATGCACGAGGGAAATGCGAGTGACTGGCGTTTGATTTCGGCTCTCGATAACAACGGATCTTCTACTACCAATAGAAATTATTTATCTATAGCCGTGCAGAAAGGTATCATTGCAATTGGTAGCCCTGAGGATTCAGTAAACTTAACTGACGGAGGCTCATTTAAAGTTTTTTACAATGAGGGGTGGCAGCTCCAAAACCCAATGCCCCTTGATCCTTTGTTTACATCAGTTCCTTCCGCGACTTTAGACATTTTAGAGGACTCACTAAGTGGTGCATCCTATGACTTTGAAGTAGAGCATCCATTTGAAAATAATTTCACATGGAATATCTCATCGGATAATGCACCTGCAAATACTTTTTCTGTCTCTTCCGAGGGAAATTTTTCTTATTTGCCTGAGGGCAACTTTAGTGGGGTAAAAAACTTTACTATTGGAGTTAGCTCGTTAAATGGTGGGAGAAATCATTCATTTCAGGTCAATATCATCTCACAGCCTGACTCGCCGATTTTTGATGCAGGGCAATCCAATGAGTTACAGGCAGTCTGGGTGGGGGAGGATACAGATCAGACCATCCAAGTATACGATTCTGATGATAATGATACACTTACAATTACTGCGAATTCTTTACCAGATGGACTTCTTATTGTAGGTCATTCAATCCAAGGTAGAATAACGGATGACAGCTTACTAAATGGTGCATCCTACAGGGATTTCCAACTTGAACTTGTTGTTTCCGATGGAGTCCCTGCAACTGATGACGCGACTAAGTTTTTTAATTTGAGGGTTTATTCAAGAAATTCGGCACCCTTTTTTACCGATGAGAATGGCACGCCTGTTACAACTAAGGACATCACCTTAAATGAAGATTTTACGGTTGCTGATTGGGCACAAGCATTTGGTCAATTAAGGTTCCAGGATGATTACACCGAGAATGGGTTTACTCTTACACTAGAGACAAACGCCAGTCACGGAGTTGTTTATTTGGATGTTTTGTCTTCCACTCCTATTGTTTTCTTACCTGATGAGAATTATTTCGGGACAGATGTTTTTTCGGTCGCCTTGCATGATGATAACAATCCATCGAAGTCCTTTGTCCTACCTGTGAATGTAACCATAAATCCCGTGAATGATGCACCCGTTTTGTCATCTGCCATCCAGGTTCAGGCAAGTGAAGGGATCCCGTTCAGTTACGATATTTCCTGGGTAGATGTCGATCATGATTCGGGACATGTGGTTACAATCACGGATTTACCTGGGTGGATCACTTATGACGATACAAATTACAGAATTCAGGGAACTCCTGAATGGGAAGATTACAGGAGTGACCCGTATAAAGTATTCATACTTATCGAGGACCCTGCAGGTGGTTCCGGCTATGCAACTATTGAAATAGACATCATACCACTAAATTATCCACCCAAATTTAATCAAGAAAACTTAAGTCTTTCGATTCCAGAGGATACACAATTGACAATTCCCCTTTCTGCTTTTGATCAAGACCTAATTGATGGTTTAGTTACTTGGAGTTTTGTAACCGAGCCCTTGCATGGCACTTTTTCACTCTCTGCAAATAATTACCAAAGCGTGGTTGAGTATCAACCTGAAGGGAACTACACGGGTGCAGACTTTTTAGAGATTAAAATTTACGATCCCCTGCACCCTCACTTGTTTGATCTTTTAGAAGTAGATATATTTTTGCAAAGCGTTGAAGATCCACCCGTAATTTTTCCAAGGGCTAAGTATACGGATGCAGTAGTAGGGCATGAGTGGAATTTTGAATATGCTTGGCAAGATGGTGATATTAATCAAACCGTGCAGATAATTCCTCCAACTTTGCCTTCCTGGTTAACATTCCAAGGTAATATTGACAGCAACGCATCTCGAGCGAGAATTTTTGGAGTGCCATCTTCTTCTGATCTTGGAATCACAAGTATTACACTGGAAGCTTCAGATAGTACAGAGCTTGTTGGAAATGAAACTTTTGAGATAAATGTATTGGCCGAAAACTTCGTCCCAGAAATCGTTGAGGGTGAGAATCTTTCCGTTGAGTTAGTCGAAGATGGTTTTTGGGAGAAAGTCAACGCACTGACTAGCTATGATCAGAATAAGCAAAGACAGCAGTGGACGGTCCTTTCTGGTCCCCAAAATGGGGTAGTTCAACTTACTGAAGAAAATGAAAACCTAAAGACAATAAGGTATTCTCCTGGCAGTAATTTTAATGGAGATGATTCGGTTGTTATTCAACTAAGTGATGGGATCGATAGCGATCAATTCACTTATTATTTCAAGGTAATAAGCGTGGATGATGCCCCGTTCTTTACTTCTAATCAAGAAGGGGACACTTTTAGAGTCGAAGATGGAGAACTATTCGAACAAGAGATTACCTTCTTTGATGGTGACATGGATTTGTCCCATTACACTACAACAGGACTACCACCATGGGTGAGTCTGGATGCTTCAAATTTTGCTAATGGAATTCTTCATTTATCGGGAAGGCCTTCGGTGGCTGATGAAGGAAACTATCAGGTCACAATCAATATTTTTGACGAAAAAAACCTTTCAAGCACTCTATCCTTTAATCTGGAGGCATATGTTTATAATTATCCTCCCGTTTTAACTTTTTCTGAACCGCACTTAGAGTTTGATGAAGATCAATCCAAGGTAAGGTTAGGAGTTCTCTCAGTTACTGACAGAGATCAAGCAAGTGGTCACAATTGGAGTATCCCTCTTCAACCCCGAAATGGAATTGCCATTTTTACACTTCTTGGCAATGAACGTGTACTCTATTATTTGCCTGATGGTAACTTTTCCGGGGTAGATGAACTAACATTAGCTGTCAGCGACAATGGTACAGCATTAGGAGATTCCAAATCTGAAAGTCGAAATATCCAAATAACAGTTAATCCAATTCCGGACTCACCTATTTTTGTTTCGGTTCCAACTGAGCAGGCTTATTCGGATGAGGATTATATTTACAATATAAAAGCCAAAGATGGAGATTTACCAATAGACGAACTTAAGATTGAGCTCGTTTCTGCCCCGCCTTGGCTTACTTTCCAGGACCATGGAGATGGCACGGGAGTATTAAGTGGAAAAGCAACTTATAAAGATGAGGGACTTTTTGAAGTTCATTTTAAAGTTGAGGACTTGAATGGGGATGACGATGAACAGTCCTTTTTACTTGATGTAACAGTATTAGACTATCCTCCGCAGTTTAGATCCAAGAAGACTGATACAATTTTAGAAAAAGTCATTCTCTATGTGAATGAAGATCAATTACTCGATAAATGGATAAATCCAAGAGATTTTTATGCCTACAACCCCGACCCTGAACCTGATGATTATAAAGAAATAAGGTGGTATGTCGAAAAAGACTCTCAGCAGGGAAGCGAATTACAGGTAAGCGGCAGTGGAGATAAGCCCACTCTTTTTAAATATAAACCAAGATCTAATTTTAATGGAACGGATTATTTTAGTTTAGTTATGGATGAGGGAGATCTTAAGACTGAGTTACCCTTCGAGGTCCAGGTTACTCCGGTGGCAGACCCCCCCTCGTTTTCATCGAATATCCAATCACTCTATTTAGTAAACCAAGGTGAACCTTTTGAACTTCCCATATATGCAGAGGATATAGATTCCACGCGGATACAATTTAGACTGTTAGGTCCGACTTGGGATGAAAATCCTTGGTTAAATGTAGAAGATTATAATTCAAGTGGAAGTGTTGTACTTCGAGGTATCCCTCAAGTTGCTCCAAATGGAAATATTTATCAATATTCCATTGTCGCAATGGATGAAAACGGTCTGCTTGCCGAAAAAGGGTTCTCAGTGGAAGTACAAGGAATTAATTCCCCCCCGAGTATTATTTCTGAAGAAATTGAAATTCTTTTTGATCCAGATGGTGCACCTATTTCCGACATTGCATCATTGCGTGCGTATGACCCTGATGGCGATGCATTGACTTGGTCCTTGCTTGGGGAAGACAAGGAACCAGTTTGGGGCACTGCATTTGTAGAGGGTAATGGTACTACACCAAGCAGGCTAAGTTATGTCGCTAAGTCCCTAAAAGCTTCCCAGGATAAGTTTTGGCTCAAAGTTTCTGATGGGGTCGGCAGCGACACGATTCTTGTTAGGCCAATTATTGCATGGGGAACTGGATTGTCTGTTGTCGGTGAATTTACTGATTTTTCAATTAAAGAGATGCAGGGTTTCTCTAAAGACATCAGCTTTTTTCCAAATAACTCTCTTGACGAAATTACCTTCCATTTAAAAGAGGGACCCTCTTGGATTGCTGTTAATCAAATTTCAAAAAATAAATTTAGAGTCCGAGGAGTTGCCCCTCAAGGGAGTTCAGCGAACTATCATATTTCTCTGGAAGCGAAAGGGGAGGTTACCGCTCCCTACGGAGTTGATTTTAACTTAGAAGTACAAAGTAGTGTACCTCCAACTTTGGAACTCAAAGATAATCTTCTGGTTAGACTCTCTAGTTTTGAACCGTTTGATGATCAAAATTTTCGTGCGAGTGATGCCAATGGTAAAGATTTATCTTCTGATGTTTTAATCGAGGAAAAAGATGGTACAGGTTTTAAAGGTTTCAAGACTTTGGAATACACCGTTTCGGATCAATTTGATAATTTCGCATCTGAAACACTTCTCGTTCGTCAATATTTCGAATGTCCCTTGCTCGTCGATACAAAGAGACTGAAGTTTAACTCGAAAAATCTATTAGCTTCTTGGGCAAATGATGGAAAAATGCAGATTTGTGCAGACCAATTTCAAATTACTGAAGTAAATGGAACAGTAGGATTTTTTCCGCCCGTTGATGGCTCAAGCAGTCATCTTATTTCCCGTAATTTAGCTGTAATGAATTCACTGGAATTTAAGGGAAGTAATGTAAGTGTTTCTGAACTTTTGAACGATGGCAGAAATACATTCATAAGCGGTTATTTCTCAGAACATATCACATTTGGATTTAATTCAATTTATTCAGAATTTCCAAATAATGCTTTTGTTGGATCCTTCGATCAAAACGGAAATGTAATTTGGGTTAAATCTTTCGGATCAAGTAATCCAATTGAATCATTGAAACTTTCTTTTTCAGGGGAAGGTAAACTCGTAATGGGGGGGGCTTTTTATGAATCTTTAACATTCCGGGGTCCTAATGATCTTCATATGGTGGAAAGGAATAAAGGTGTCTTTTTATTTGAATTTGAAGAAGACGGATTACTTACGAAAAGCATTTCTTATGAAATAAACTCCGCGGCGTCTGTAGCAGGTGTGGCGTCTGATAGAGAAAATACTTACTTGATTGGTAATAATTGGGAGGGGAATGAAGGTTTAGATTCCCGCGTTTTGCTCATGGGTAGCGATCTGGAAATACTCAATGAGGTGAGTTTACAAAGCACAAAAAATGTAAACCTGGTTGATTTTGAAATTGTTAATGGGCATTGTGTAGTGGCAGGGAATTTTGAGGGTACTTTATCTTTGGGTGGCAATAATTTGCTTACTGGCAGTAGCCCGTCTGCATTTTTAATCTGTCTTGATGATCAAAGTAATGCAACTTGGGCAAAAGTAATTTCAAGTTCAGAAGCTTCTAATATTCATGCCTTAGAGTCCGATTATTGGGGAGACCTCTTAGTCGGAGTTTCTTTCTCCGGAAGTATTGAGACGGGAATAGGGGCGGTTGCTTCAGCGGGTTTTGATGATTTACTCTTAGTAAATTACAAACTTTCTGATGCCAGTCCTTTGTGGTTCAAGAGTATTGGCGGCGTAGGAGAAGAGCGTTTCCATTCATTGAAGACAGGAACAATGGGGACTCCTCTTTTACATTTTGAAACTCAGGAAGGACTTTTTATGGATGGATATGACTTTTCTCCTACTACTCACAATGAGGTTCACTCGGTTCGATTTGTTTCTAAATCAGGTATTCCTGAAATTGAATTAAATGAAATTATGATTAGCGAGATTGGAGATTTTTCTTTTGGTTTAGAAGTGGTGTATCCTGAATATCTATTTTTCGAAAAAGTTTCTGGCCCTGATTGGGTGAATATAAAGACCAAAGATGGTAGTTTGGGTAGAGCTTCTATAATAGGAAACAGCAAATATGCTTCTCTTAGTGAAATAAATGCGGAAAATATTTTAAAAGTAAGAGTTTTTACAATTGATGGTAC
>MDSZ01234473.1_pt1 | contig 10850 bp, 11 predicted proteins | sample 811201 | NCBI WGS metagenome assembly MDSZ01 (sample SAMN05326647, study PRJNA326480) | marine metagenome | isolation source: seawater | place: Indian Ocean: North | collected 2010
ACGAAAGAAGCGAGCGATCCGTTTCTTCTCTTAACACATCGACCACATCATCTACCGAAATAAATCCTAGAAATTTATGTTCCTCAGTAACAACAGGTGCTTCGATTAAATCATAACGCTCAAAAATCAAGGTGACTTCACGATCGTTAGTCAAAGCGTTTATAGGGGTATTAACTTTTTGCATGATTTCACTAATAAAGACTTCAGGCTCTGCCATAAGAAGATCCAGCAAGAGCACAGAACCTAGTAATTTATCACTTCTATCAACAACAAATAATTGGTTTTGATTTTCTGGAATTGGACCAAAACGCCTTAAGAAACGCAATACAACGTCTACTTCTACATCAGCCCTAACTGTCAGGACATCAACATTCATGAGACCACCAGCTGTGTCTGGAGGATAATTCAGTGATTCCGCTACTCTTTCTCGATTTTGAGCGTCCATTGATAGCAAAACTTGATCGGCCATTGGTTCTGGCAAATCCTGAATGATATCAGCTAAGTCATCAGGCTCTAATCCGCTCGTGTCGTTAACAAAACCTTCAGGATCTACAGAATCAAGAAGGTCAGCACGAATACTTACGCTCAATTCTGACAGGACATCACCCTTTTTCTTTGCATCAAGACGCCCAAAAAGTTCATTTCTATTGCTAGATTCCATGGATTCTAGAAGGTCTGAGATTTCGGAGGGATGCAAATTCGACAAAAAGGAGTCGATGTTCTGTATAGAGTAATTCTTCAGAATTTCTTGAACCTCAAGCAAAAGCTCTTGGTTAGATTTAATTAAAGCATTTTGATTACTTTTCATTTACACAATTTACTTTGAACTACCAAAAAAATTTCGGTTTGGTCATTTTGCCAATCACCACTATGTTCTTACAATCGATTATTACTATATCACCGCTTTTAAAATAGCCGGTAATGTTCCTAATCCCACCTATAGAGGGCATCGGAGCTTCCTTAAAACATTTCTGCAAATGAGTATTTCCGAGCGTTTTTTCTACAATTAAACCTTTTGGCGGATACGATACAAGATACATTATTAAATTAAACGATATCTCGTTAATCAGTACAATTGAATCTTTTATCTTTTTATCTCTAATTTGGCGATCATCGCACAAGGGCAAAATTGGACCTTCAATCTTTCCATAAGAAGCAATAGATCCGTAGAATAAAGCACTCAAATTTTTAATCCTAAAAAAAAAGATTTGAGCGGATTAACATAAATTAACCTATATATCTCTATGATTCACTGAAGCTCTTATTTCATAAGCTTTAAAAAAATTCGCTATAGATTCGGCAAAATAGACAGACCGATGCCTACCACCAGTACAACCAAAAGCTATAGTGAGATACATTTTATTCATAGCCTCAAATTCAGCAATCCAACAGGCCAAAAATTCTTGAATATCAGTTTTCATTTTTATTACTTGTTTATTTTTGCCAAGATATTCGATTACGTCTTGATGAATACCTGTCTTATCCCGAAGATTAAGCTCCCAATAAGGATTAGGCAAACATCTGACATCAAAGACAAAATCAGCATCCATCGGTATACCTCGCTTGAAGCCAAAAGATAGAAGCTGTAATGCCAACGTTGAGCTAGGATTCTTAGCTATTGTATCCTTTATAACCCTTCTTAAGTCATGTAAGTTATAGACGCTTGTATCAATAACGATATCAGCTTCTAAATTTACTTCATTTAACATTTCGATCTCTTTTGCTATTGCATTTTTTAAAGTGACCTGCTCATTGGACAGAGGATGTTTTCTTCTGGTTTCACTGAAACGTTTTAAAAGACAATCCTGATTAGCTATTAAAAATATCAGTTCAACCTTTATCTTTGTCTCATCTATGTTTTCTATCAGACTATGAAGCTGAAAAATTGACTTATCTACTGCTCTCACATCAATACCTATAGCTATATTCGCAGGCGTGAATTCTTTTGACAATATAAGGGAAATAAAGTTTTCAAGTAGGCCTAGGGGCAAGTTATCAATGCAATGGAAACCAAAATCTTCTAGTGCTCCAAGCGCAACTGATTTTCCACCTCCGGAGAGGCCAGAAATTATAACTAATCTTTTTACGTATTTCCTTTGCATATACTTACCTGCTCGAAGATAGCGCTATTCCTTGACATGCAATGCATAAATTATAGCCGCACCATTAGTCTACCAGTGTGTAGAAAAGGTCTTCTGTTTTCTCTCATTCGACGAAGGGATAGCAAGAGAGATTCTGTACTTCGCTACAGTCCTCCTTGCAACCTTATAACCTTTATCATAAAGCATTTCTGCTAGCTTCTTATCGCTTAATGGATTTTGAACATTTTCTGCAGCAATTAATTTTCTAATGTGTGCCCTTATAACTACCGAGGATGCCTCTCCACCATCTTGAGTTTGAACATGACTATCGAAGAAAAACTTTAACTCGAATATTCCCCTAGGGGTTTCCATGAACTTTCCATGGGTAGCTCGTGAAATCGTCGACTCGTGTCGACCAACCATTTGCGCTACATCATGAAGAATCATTGGCTTCATTTTTTCTTCACCTTCTTCTAAAAATTCACTCTGCATGTCTACTATTGCTTTAGCGACATCTAAAACAGTATCACTTCTTTCTTTTAGGCTCTTCATGAACCAGTTTGCCTCTCGTAGATGATCTCTTAGTATTTCTTTTTGAGGGTCTTTTGACGTCTCTGCAACTAATTTTCTATACTCATCATTTATTTTTAATTTGGGTATCAGTTCATAATTAGGCTCTACCACCCATGAACCATTAATTTTTTTTACGAAAATGTCCGGTTTAATAAACGTTTTAGCATGATCAAAAAATTGTGCTCCTGGACGTGGGTTGAGAGACTTCAGTAACCTTAACCCCTCCTCAAGGGAGAGGTTTTCCTCACTCAACCGTTGGGATATTATGCCAAATTCACCTCTACCCATTTCTTCTAAATAATCTGTACAACATTTTTCCGCTGCTTTTTTCCCTGGAAAATTTTCGTCAAAACTTTGCAATTGTCGAAACAAACACTCTCCGATATCCCGGGCAAATACTCCGGTCGGCTCAAAATCTTGCAAGACCAACAAAACGCTTTCAAGTGACTCAATATTCACATCTCTATTTAATCCATCCTTAATAGCCAACTTAATATCTTCTAAAGTACAAGTCAGGTATCCGTCTCCATTTACATAATCTATTAAGGCCAAACCCAGTGGCTTCTCTTCGTCAGATAAGCCAGACAACTCCAACTGCTCTATCAAAGAATCATGCAAAGAAAGGTTTTGTGCCAGATGTTCGTGCTCGTTCACATCAAATAAATTATCACCATTTAGCCTGCTAACTTTCGAAGAAACATCAACCTTATCCCATTCGCTTGGAACACTTTGCTCGAATGATTCAGGTTCTTCCAATGAGTATTCTTCAGAAGATGTCAAACTAACTTGCTCCTCGGTAATATTTGACTCAAGCTCATTGGACTCTGTATCGTCTTTAGATTTGCTCTCTTCTTGAGAGTGATCTTCTCCAGGAAAATCCGAAATATCCAGATTGGTTGTATTTTCTTCATTCGAATTGTCATCATCTATCTCAAGCATAATATTAGAATCTAATTGATTTTGTATTTCGACAACCAAGTCTTGAGAAGGCAGTTGCAACAACTTTATTGCCTGCTGCATGTTTGGAGTCATTGTTAAGCTTTGAGATTGTTTTTGGGCTAGGGACTGCTTCATTTTAACATCATAGATATATTCATTAGGATTTCTAAAGTTTGAATGACTCGCCGAGATACACCTTACGGACTTTTTCGTTTTCTAAAATCTGTTCGGCGGTACCAGAAGCAATTATCTCACCGCTGCTGACCACATAAGCCCTATCGCAAATTCGCAATGTTTCTTGTACATTATGGTCTGTTATTAATACTCCTATCTTTGCCATTCTAAGCTTTTCGACTATTTCTTGTATCTCGCTAACAGATACTGGATCGACGCCCGCAAAAGGTTCATCTAATAATATAAAAGACGGACTACATGCCAAAGTTCTGGCTATTTCAACCCTTCGTCGCTCGCCTCCGCTTAAAGATAAACCTTTCGTTTTTCTGATGCTATTTAAGCTGAAAGTATCTATCAGTTGATTTAACTTTATATGTCGCTCTTCTTCAGTTTTATTGCCCTGAAGCTCTAAAATAGCTAAAATATTATCTTCAACATTCAACTTCCTGAAAATAGATGACTCTTGGGGAAGATAACCCAAACCAGCCCTAGCCCTTTCGTCGATGGATAGCTCAGTAATATCATTATTTCCTAAATAAATACTTCCCCCTTCACCTTTGACTAATCCTACAATCATATAAAAACTAGTCGTTTTCCCAGCGCCGTTTGGACCTAGCAGTCCAACTATTTCACCTGCTGAAACTTTTAGACTAACATCTTTTACAACTTGCTTTGCGCCATATATTTTTGAAAGATTTTTTATCGCTAGGATTTCGTGATTCACTTTATTTACCAATATTTACTTATACATTATTATTTCGCAAACAAACTATTCTTCCTCAGCTGGGATTATTATCTTAACACGCTGGGATTGCTCTTTCTCAACTAAATCTTTCTCAAAGATATCTGCTCTTAAGGACCGAATGGTTATTGTTTTTTTATTTATGTCATAATTAATTCTAAACCCTTGAGCTAATCTCTCTCCTTGAGTGACTTTTGCTTTATCGATAAGATAAAGAAAACCTTCACGAGCTTTATATTCGATTATTTTTGATTCACCCTCAACCTCTTTTTGATCAATTTGAGGTTTCTGAATAAAAGTTGCTGGCTTCCCAGTCATTATTGCTTCTTCAATTTCCCTATCCTTATCTAACAAGATTCTCAATTTGTCCCCCGTCATTTTCAACGACCCTTGTGTAACGATAACGTTACCCACATATATAGTCTCTCCTTTTTCATCATCTAATTCAGCAAAATCTGCTTCGATTTCAATTGGCTGTTTGGTATCACCTGGCAAAGCTACCACTGAAAAGTTAATAACTATCGAGAGTGAAAAAAGAAATAAAAAATTTAATTTATTTAGGCTCATATATTGTTCGGACTCTATCAGATAATTGCACCCTTCCTTCCTTAAACACGACTTTTAAACCAATTGTATTCGTTACTGTTCCTTGGTTAGTTATCCGAGCCGCTTTTTTTGTTTGTGCAAATTTTTCCTCCGGTTTAATAGTTAGATCGGATGTAATTATTTCATACTCTTTATTACCGTAGTTATCAAGTTTCCAAATATAAACGTTACCATTTAAGAGGACTATGGTTCCATCTGAATTAATCCATGCACTCTCCGAGACGACATTCCATGGTTTACCTTTTTTTTCATAAATTTTCATCCTTGGCGATTTTAATTCTAATGAATCGTCATGGGGAAAGTGTTTCACTAACTCCGACTCCAACTCGTTTTGTAATTTGCCTTTTTTATCAAAAGAAAATCTCTCCATTTTTTCAACGAAGTAGTCTGGATTCATATCTGAATTAAATTCAGAATAATTTGTACTTCTATCTTCTACCAAAAATTTAACAAAAAAACTAATGGCTGTCATAAACAAAAAAATGAGAGGAAGAAAATTTCTGATTCTCATTTTATTCTAACCCAAATCCTAATAAATGATGAAAATTTATCGCGCCAACTAACTTTTCATTCTCATCTATAACTGGGAGCCCACTTATTTTTTCGGACTTCATGATTTTTAATACCTGACTTGCCAAATGACGAGGATGGGTAGTTTTAAACTCAATTGTCATATACTTGGAAATTTTCTCATGCAAAATTTCAGTTGACTTTTCTAATAGTCTTCTTAGATCACCATCGGTAAAAATTCCCAGTACTTTTTTATCTTGATTAGCTACTATAATGAAGCCCAAACCACATTGGCTAATAGTAATTATCGCAGATTTTAATAACGTGTTCGGATCGACCATGGGGATTTGATCTCCCGTGCACATTACGTCTCTAACTTCTAACAATAGACGGCGACCAAGGGCTCCTGCCGGGTGCGATTGAGCGAAATCAAGTTTACTGAATGCCCGCAATCTATAAACTGAAAAAGCCAGTGCATCTCCTAATGCCATCATTGCTGTGGTGCTTGAGGAAGGGGCTAGATTTAAAGGACAGGCTTCTTGTCCAATATGGATGATAATTTTATGATCGCAAAATTCTGAAAGGGTGCAGTTGCTTTTACCAGTTATAGCTATTGTCTCGACTGACATTCGATCTAAAAACGGAAAAAGATACTTAAGTTCAGGAGTTTCCCCTGAATTTGAAATTATAAGAACAATATCCCTTTTGCTTACCCTGCCAATATCCCCATGGTTAGCTTCTGCTGCATTTATGAAAAACGAAGGCGTTCCAGTGCTTGCAAATGTTGCTGAAATTTTTCTCCCGACATGACCCGATTTTCCCATGCCAACGATTATAAGATGTCCTTTCGCTTCAAAAATTGCTCTGACCGCTGAAGTGAACTCTTTGCCTAAGGAATCAATTTGCTGACTGATGGCGTCTGCTTCCTCGGTAAGCACCTGCTTAGCTAAAGTAAGAATCTCATCATCATTCGACAGGTTACTTTCATTTTTTTTCTTGTTATTCATAATTAAGCCTCCAAGGTATCAAAATCAGGTTATCATTTGCGCCTGAAATAAAAGAAATTGGTAAAAACAGAAGCATGCTGCTAAAAAATAACCTCCATACCTGCCTATTGATAGCTTATTATCTCCTACCAATAAAATTATGATTAGAAAAAAAGTCAGTAACCACATGGAAACAATGTCTCGACTTAAAGCTTCTGACTCAATAAGAAATTGATTCACCAACGCCGGCATCGCAGTAACAGCTAGCGCATTAAAGGTATTTGAACCAATTATATTTCCTATCGCGAGATCCACTTCTTTCTTTAGTGCCCCAGCAACCGAAGCAGCTAATTCAGGTAAACTTGTACCGACGGCCACGATTGTGAGCCCAATGAATAAATCTGATGCCCCAAAAAATTTTGCTATATCAATTGAACCCCTAACCAAAATCTCTGAAGCAAGCAACATCGTTAAAAAACCAACACTAGAAAGAAAAATTGATTTTCTAAGGTTGATTTTGGATTCACCTTCTGTCTCTTTGGGAGTGGTAGCGTATTTGCCATTTAATTTAATCATTGCAAATAATATTATAAATAAAGAAAAAATTAGGATTAAACCATCGATTCTGGTGATTTTTAAATCACTAACTAATAAAGTAAAAATTATAAGAGCTAGAATCATCAAACGAAACTCAACTTTAAAAGTATTACGGCTCAAATGAAGAGGAACAATAATCGATGTTATTCCGAGGACAAGTCCTATGTTAGCGATATTTGACCCTACCGCATTTCCTAAACTGAGGCTGGGATGACCGCTGAAGGCGGCAGTTACAGATACAATTAACTCGGGCGCCGAGGTAGCAAACCCAATAACCACTAACCCTATTATAAGCGTTGGAATTTTTAGATTTATTGATAAACCTACAGCTCCGTCGACAAATTTATCAGCAGCAAAAGTAAGCAAAACTAACCCTAAAATTACTAATATAATTGCCTCAATCATTTTTACCTCGAACGAATTAAAAATAAACTTTGCTGTAGGATATCATTATTTATAAACTTATTTCTTTAACGAGCAACTTTACCTATGAAAATTAAGGCAATGATTCTGGCCGCTGGGCTTGGTTCACGACTAAAACCGATAACAAACACGATTCCTAAACCGCTAATAAAAATTGGAAAAGAGACCATTTTAGAAAGACATTTACGGAATTTACAAAAAGCCGGGATTAATGATGTGGTCATAAATGTATCTTATTTGGCAGAAAAAATAATGAATGTAATAGGAAATGGATCTCGGTATAGATTAAATATAAAATACTCACATGAAAAAGAAGGAGCCCTTGAAACCTTAGGAGGAATTCTTAATGCGCTCGATCATTTTAAAAATAATAAGTATTTGCTAGTGATAAATGCTGATATCTATTGTAATTTCAATTTTTTGAATATTGGGCTACCACGTAAAAATTATAAGGCACATTTAGTTTTAGTACCTAACAAAAATGCAGAAAAACCAGAAGGAGATTTTGGAATCACAAGGAACGTGATAAATATAAATGCAAATAAGAAATATACCTACTCGGGAATATCATCGTTAAATTTAGAAAGTTTACGGAAGCTAAACGTAGATTATAATCAATTAGGTCGACTATATCGTGAATGGGCAACACAAGGCTTGCTCACTGGAGAGATATATAATGGTCTTTGGATCGACATAGGAACTCATCAAAGATTGACGCAAGCCAAGGACTTAATTAAAGAAAAACCTTAGTTGATATTACTTTTTAGTTTTTCCAATTTCACCAAGCCTAATCGCGCGGCAGTTGAATTAGGAAATTTTTCTTGTAAATCATTTAGAGCTTTAATTGCATCAGCTTTTTTCCCCAATTTTTCGTAGCAATAACCAATTTTTAACAAAGCATGAGAGCTTTTTTGGCTCTTAGGATAAATTTTTGTCAGCTCAGTGTATTCCTCAATCGCCTTATCAAAATCCTGTACCACCCAATATGCTTCACCGATCCAAAACATAGAATTGTCAGCAAACTTTCCCTGCGGAAACTTGCTTAGATATTCTCTAAAACCTGATATAGATTCCTCATAATCCGCAGCTTTCAACAAAGCAAAAGATTTTTTATATAGCTCTTCACCTGATAGAACTTTATTTACTTCAATTTGATTATCTGTTTTTACCTCATTGTCAATTTTACTTTGTAAAGATTCCAAAGAAAACTCGTCTTTTTCTTCAATGCCGGTGGATTCATCAATTGTTACCTCGTTCGTTTTCTCAACAAAAACGTCACTTGTTTCACTCTTATTAGATTGAAGTTTAAATTCAATCTCTTCAATTCTTCCTTGCAACGAGCGTTGGTCTTCTTTTAATTTATCTACATCACTTGATAGATTAAGCAAACCGTCCGTCCTTAATAGTTTTTCTATTTGGTCCAATCTTCGTTCAATCTGACCAGCATCATCAACCGACCAAACATCGAAACACAAAATCAATAAGGTGCTTATCAATACAAAATTGAACTTTTTTACTTTTATTTTTTTCATTTAGTAAATAATCTCCACACGCCTATTCAGAGCTAGAATATCATCTTCCAACCCAAGGGCTGAAGGATTTTCTTCTCCAAAACTCAAAGATTTCATCTGTGAAGTAGAAACTCCAAGAATATTAAGCTGCTTAAGTACAGAATTCGCCCTCTTTTCCCCTAGTGCTAAATTATATTCACGAGTCCCCCTTTCGTCTGTATGTCCTTCAAGCACGACTTTTTTTTGGGGATTTTTCATCAAGTAAGCACTAACTTTCAACAAAACGTCATCATACTCTTTGAGAACTATCGCACTATCGTAATCAAAATAGATAATATTTTCTTGCTGAAGATTTTCACTAGGTAAAACTGTTTTTCCTTCATATCCACTACTATCTGTGAACTTGCTGACCTTAGGCTTATATTTTGTACTTCGATCTTCTATCAAAGCTCCTTTATTCGAAATGTTGTTACTTGCACAGCCGGATAGTAAAACACAAAAATAGATTAAGAAACGCATAAATTTGTCCTCAAAAAAATTTTTAAAACTATTCAAAATTCGGACTCCACGAAGGCTCTATTAAAGAACTATCAGGGAACGAAACCCGATGCTCCACATCAAGCCCTTCAACGGACTTCAGGATTAATTCAGAGCGAAGTCCATTTTTAGCAGAAAAGACTATCATATCTCCATTTGGTGAGAAACTAGGAGACTCATCAAATTTTCCTCTGGACATTAGTCGAATTTGATTCTGCTCCAGATCAGAAACGACGATTTGGTATGAATTTAAAATTTTAGTTACATATGCAAACTTTTTTCCATCTAAAGAATGGACGGGATTAGCATTAAATTTTGATAATCCAAAGGTAACCCGTTCCGGAACGCTAAAGGGCTTATTTTCCATTCTAAAAATTTGCGTACCACCACTTTTATTCGAAGTGAATAGTATCTTTTTCCCAGATGGAGAAATAGAAGCCTCTGTCTCAATTGAATCGAGGTTTGTAAAGCGAGCAACAGAACCCGTCTCCATACTATACCTATAAAGGTCAATATTACCGGAGTTCGACGCAGTAAAAATAATCGAAGAACTATCAGGAGCAAACGCCGGGGCGCCTACTATGCCGTCACCGTATCGAATTTCCTTCCTAACTCCGGTCTTAAGACTTTGGATATAAATTGCTGATTGACCAGATTCGAAGGATACATAAGCTATTTTCTTGGCTTTGGGTGACCAAGCCAAAGAAAACAATGGAAAATCTGAATTCAATATTATTTTCTGGTTATAACCATCATAATCTGAAATTATAAGAGAGTAACTTCGACCTGAGCCGAGGTCGGAAACAGCAACATATGCTAATTTTGAATTAAATGAACCTAACCTGCCAATTAACTCTAAATAAATCATGTCACTAATCAAATGAGCAATTTTTCTTTCACCACCTTTATGAATGAGAAATTTTTCTTTTTTTACAATTATTTGCCTTAAAACATCAATAAGCTCAATCGTAAGCACATACTCTGAATTTGTACGCTCTATTGATCCGATCAAGATATTTTCAACTCCAAAAATACGCCAATTTTTAAAATTTACTTCTTTAAACCCAGTTGGCTGTGAACTAATATCTTCCTGATTAAATATATCAATCCGTCCAGTCAACTTGAGATCTTTTGCTACAATATCAAAAATTTTTATCAATTTATCATCATC
>MDSZ01244396.1_pt1 | contig 10850 bp, 11 predicted proteins | sample 811201 | NCBI WGS metagenome assembly MDSZ01 (sample SAMN05326647, study PRJNA326480) | marine metagenome | isolation source: seawater | place: Indian Ocean: North | collected 2010
GGAACTTATATAATAAAGCGAAAAAATTAAATATTCCTGTAGTTGGTTGTGTTCATGGAGCAGGTAAAGCCGATCTTAATGCATTAGATTCAGTTTACGATTATCTATGTATCTTTGGAGAGAAAGAACTTCGGTTAAACGACTATAATACTAAACTCAAAAAAATAGGTATACCGTCTAATGACAGACTAGCTGAGATTGAATCTACTGATTCGTATATATTAGTTATAGTAAACTATCTAGGAAATAGACCATGTCCTTTCCCTGTTCAAGTTGATAAAAATTTTATCGATAAGGTAGGTCTTAAGCAATTACAAAACGAATTTAATAAAAAGATAATTTTTAAGTTAAAAAGTAGATTAGATCATCCTTATCCGGAAAGAGATATAGATTACCTAAATCAAATAATTAACGACGAGTTAGATTATGATATTATCATGGATGGAGATAACGATCAGATAATAAAAAATTCGTTTCTTGTTTTATCTGCCCCCTCCACCTTAAGCTTGAAAAGTATACAGCTTGGTATTCCTACAATATTAGTACAAGGATCAGGAGCTGAGGATATACATCTCAATAATTTTCAAGGGTTAGTTCCTCTAGATACTCAAACCATATTTAACGAAATCGAACGACAGTATAACTACGGTAAGGATATAGATTTTATAAAAGATACTATTGAAGGTGGTATAGATTTTAACTCTACAGATAAGTTAGTTAAGGTAATTAAAAATATAATGTTGGAAAAACGATAGAAAATTCGTATATTGATATAAATGAAAGATAATTTAATTTTATATGTTTCGTCAAGAAATAATTATGATATGTTAGAAGGTGAGGTTCTAAAGATTCCATTCGAAGGCTTTGAATTTGTTAACGTAGATGATGGCTCATCTCCGGAGGAGATCGCTAAAGGTAAAGCAATATGTAAAAAACATAATATCGTATTTTTAGAAAATAAATCTAGAGGAGTTCAGATGGCTACGCAAACGGTAGTTGACTGGATTAACAAAAATAGACCAAACTGCAAATGGATAATATGCTCTCAACATGATGTAATACCACTTACTGAAAATTTTTATAGTATAATAAGTGACAAAATATCTTCGGGAGTACTAGATAAATTTGGAGCTATTGGATTTAATGTTTTAGATAGAGGTAAATATACCTATGATTTCTATAATAGATATAAACAAGGAGAAACACCCCTTGGTATGATAGGGTTATCACATCTAGGAATAGCCGAACCATCTAAACGATGGATAAGTCCTAAACATAATAATATTGCTGTTCGTTCACCCGAAAAATGGTGTAAACCTTTTACTATAGAATTTCCTGCTTGGATGAAAATAGGTATAAATTTACAGGTTTGGAATAATCATATTATCCCTACTAACGAATACCAATTTCATCTATGGTTTCCAGATATAGCAATGCAATTAAATTATCATAATAAACCTCTTTTAGTTTTACCTTACTTATACTGTCTAAATCAACAAGAAGTTAAAGAAAAGTATGGTATAAGAGCTAACTCTGCTCACGGAGCTAAAGCAGGAAATAGTTACCATTTCGGTGAATACAGTAATATGAAAGCTTGGAAAGAGCGATGGGGTTGGGATTATGAAAATGCTAGGAATAGTTTTAGAAACGTAGAGGATAGCTATAAAGGTACTCTTTTATACGATTATTATTCTCACGATATAAATAAAGGTCCGTTGAAAACTTATGAGATATAAATATGATTCATAAAACTGCTAATATTTACAAGTCAGCTATTATTGGAGAAGGTACCAAGATAGGCGCATTTGCAGAAATAGGTAATAATGTAGTAATAGGTAAAAATTGTTCAATTGGATTCGGCGTTTTTATTCCGGAAAATGTAGTAATAAAAGATAATGTTTTTATTGGACCTAGCGCTGTTTTTACTAACGACAAGTATGCTCCTAGCAAAGGTAAATGGAGGGACGAGCCTCCTACTATAGTAAATGATAATGCTTCTATAGGAGCAAACTCAACAATACTTCCTAATCTGTATATTGGTAAAGGTGTGAAGATAGGAGCAGGATCAGTAGTTACAAAAAACGTATCAGATTTTGATACTGTAGTTGGAAATCCAGCGAGAAAAATATGAAACGATTTGCTTTAATTGGTGCAAGTGGTTATATAGCACCTAGACATGTTGATGCTATTAAAAATGTAGGGGGTGATTTAGTTGCACTTCTTGATCCTTACGATGGTATAGGGTATATAGATAGATATTTTCCAAATGCTTCTTACTTTAAGGAAACTGAAAGATTTGATAGACATTTAGATAGGTTAAAAAGGGTAGGTAATCAAGTAGATTATATAGCAATTTGCTCGCCTAACTATCTTCATGATTCTCATATAAGATTAGGATTACGCTATACTGATAATGTCATATGCGAAAAACCTATAGTGCTTAAATCTGAACATTTACAATCATTAAGAGATCTTCAAGAAGATAAGACTATAAATACTATTCTTCAGTTAAGATTACATCCATCTATAGTTGCATTAAAAGAAAAATATAAAAATAGTAAAAAAGTACATAATATAGACTTGAACTATATTACTCCGCGAGGATTATGGTATAACTATTCATGGAAAGGTGATATAGATAAGTCAGGTGGTGTTGCTTCTAATATAGGAGTTCATTTTTTTGATATGTTAATTTGGATATTCGGAAAGGTAATAAAAATTTACGCTAAAAATACTAATAAGACATCTATAGGAACCTTATTGCTAGAAAACGCTACTGTTAACTTTAAGTTAAGTATAGATAAAAAAGATCTACCTTGGGATGAATGGAAACCTTTTAGGTCTATAAAAATAGATAACGAAGAGATTGAATTCAGCGAAGGATTTACTGACCTTCATAATTTAAGTTACCAACAAATTATTAACGGAAATGGTTATACTCTTACCGACGTTGAACCTACAATAAAGTTAATTGAGGAAATAAGATATGCAAATAGCTCATATACTAGCAGCTAGACCAAACTTTATTAAAGCAGCACCTCTTGTTGCTAAATTAACTGCTAACGGTCATAACAATGTAATTATTCATACTAATCAGCATTATGATTTTGCTATGTCTAAAATATTCTTTCAAGACTTAAACATACCTAAACCTGACTATAATCTAGGAATTAAATCAGGTACTCACGGATCTCAAACAGGGCGAGCAATAATAGAAATAGAGAAAGTTCTTAAAGAAATAACTCCTGATTGTTTAATAGTTTACGGAGATGTTAATTCTACTCTCGCCGGAGCTATAGCAGCTGTAAAATTAAATATTCCTATATATCATATTGAAGCTGGCTGTAGAAGTGGAGACATGACAATGCCTGAGGAAGTAAATAGAATAATGGTCGATAGTATCTCTACTAAACTATTCTGTACGGAAAAGTCAGCTTACGATAATCTTAATACTAAAAATGCTTATCTAGTAGGCAATACTGCTATAGATACTCTCCATCAGATAAAAAATAAACTTCTAAATATTGCTTCTGAATATTATCTATGTACTCTTCATAGACCTTTTAACGTAGACTCTAAATCTAAACTTCACGTTATTTTAGATAAGCTAAATAAGCTTGATAGCCTTGTAATTATTCCTACTCATCCTAGACTTAAAAATAATCTTGGAACAAAAAAATATAAAAATATAAAATTTATTGATCCATTAGGTTATCTTAAATTTATTTCCTATATTAAATCAAGTAAAGGTATAATATCGGATTCAGGTGGTATACAATGTGAAGCAGCGTTTTTTCAGAAACCTACTTTAACTTTAAGGCCATCAACCGAGCATCTAATAACTTTAGATTACGGTAATAGGTTAGGTTCCGTAGATGATATTATTCCTGAAGTTTTTCAAGATGTGGAAACTAAAGATCTACCAATGATCTGGGATGGAAATGCATCTGATCGAATAGTGGAGATAATAGAGTGAAAGTATTAGTTACAGGAGCAGCAGGTTTAATTGGAAGTCATTTATGTGACTCACTTTTAGATAAGGGATATAAAGTTTTTGGTTTAGACGATTTATCGTTTGGAAATAAAGCTAATTTATCAAATGAGGTTAAATTTTTTCACGATAAAGTTGAAAATATAGATTCATACGGTAAGTTTGATATTATTTACCACCTTGCATCTCTAAAAAAGGTTTGGGACGGAAGTATAAGTTCAGCTAACGTTATGGATACTAATTTTTATATGACTAAATGTGTGGTAGAAAAAGCAATTAAAGATAAAAGTAAACTTATTTTTACTTCGACTTCTGATATATACGGTAATTCAAGCACCTTTAGTGAAGATGATGATATTACCATGGGAGCACCGACTAATATTAGATATTCATATGCATTATCAAAATGGCATAGTGAACAATATATATTAAATTGTGCTAAAGAAAGTAATCTAGATTGTGCTATAGTAAGAGTATTCGGGTGTGCATCATCTAGATCAAATAGATCATGGTCAGGAGGACATGTTCCTTTATTTGTAGATCTCGCATTAAAAGGTAAAGATATAACTATACATGGAGATGGATTACAGACTAGATCTATTTCACATGCTAAAGATATCGCTAACGGGTTAACTAATATGGTTTTAATATCTAACAAGATAATAAACTTAGGAACTGATGAACAGACAACTGTACGAGAAGTAGCTGAATATATACTTAAGAATACTAAATCAAAATCGAAAATAAAATATATTCCAAGAAAGCAAGTATTTGGTAACTATAACGAAATCATGATACGATTCGCTAATATAACGAAGGCAAAGGAGTATATTGATTATAGAGTGAATTACTCTACAACACAAGTTATAGATGAAATAATAGAGGAGTTTTCAAAATGAAAATAGCAGTAGTAACTCCAGTATCTCACCTCGAAGGAATCGTAGAGAGACTCTCAAGTAAAGGTGAAATATTTCTATATGAAGAATCAGGTAAACAAGAGGTTAGAGAGTTGTTAAAAAATAAAAAAATTGATACAATTATTTGTAATCCTAATCAACAAACATATAAAATAGATAAAGATCTTCTTCAAGGAACATCGGTTAAGTTAATAAATACTTGTTCGACTGGTATGAATCATATTGATGTAGAATATTGTAGCGAAAATAATATTACTATATATTCTCTCACTAAAGATATGGAGTTAATAAACCAATTACCATCTACGTCTGAATTAGCTTTTGGACTTATGCTATCACTTTTAAGAAAGATACCTCAAGGAAATACTCATGTTTCTAAATACAACTGGGATTATACTCAGTTTATGGGAAGACAGGTAAAAGATCTAAAAATTGGTATAGTAGGATACGGAAGGCTTGGTAAGATGATGTATAATTACTGTAAAGCTTTTCAAGCTGATGTTATGGTATATGACCCTTATGTTAGAAATATAGGATGCGAAACTCTAGAAGAAATGGCAGCTAAAGCTGATGTTATATCTCTACATGTACATGTTACAGACGAAACAAAATATATGGTTAATAAAAAATTATTAGGATATATGAAAAAAAATTCGTATATTGTAAATACATCGAGAGGTGAGATAGTTAACGAAATCGATATTGTTAATGCATTACGAAGAGGAGATCTTTCAGGATACGGTACCGACGTAATTGAAAACGAATTTGATGATCTAACTGAATCACCTATAATTAAAGCTATGAATAATGGTCAAAATATAATAGTAACACCGCATGTAGGAGGAATGACTATAGAAGGTCAATCTAAGGCATATAAATGGGCGATAGATAAATTATGAATGTATTAGTAATTATACCAGCTAAAACTGATTCAAAAAGATTACCTAAAAAAAATCTACAGATAATAAATGGTAAGACTTTAGTTGAAATTTCTATTGATTATGCAAAGAAAATATTTCCTTTTTACAGATCTCAAATAGTCGTAACATCTGAAAGTGATGAAGTTTTACAGATTGCAAAAAAATATAAAGTAAAACCTCATAAAAGATCATCTGAATTATGTGGTGACGTGGAAGTTGTTGATGTTTATCTTGATGTAATTGAAAATTGTAACTACGGGTTAAGATTAAAAAAAGGTGATCTAATAGTTTGTCTTCAACCTGATCATCCTGATAGAGAGCATACATTAAAATACTGTATAGATTATATGGTAGATAATAATTACGACGATATTATTACTATCGAGTCAGATTATAGACGAAGCGGTTCAGTTAGAATATTTAAGTATGAACATTTCGTAAAAGGTCATATTAGTAAACGAATCGGTTGTATTAGAGATAATGCGACTGATATACATTACGAGGAAGATCTTAAGCAAGCACAAAAAAAACTTGGTGATCCTGATGGATTTAACAAAGGTACAAGTATATATAAACAGTTAGAAATAGTATTTCCACTCGATAAATGGAAAAAAGAACCTAGCAATGACTGGTTAGATAATTTATCAGAATATGTTAACAGAGAAGGAGCGTCTAATAAAGGACCTTATTATGCTGAAAACGGAGAGGATGGCGTTATAGAATATCTGTTCGATCATATTAACGACGTTAATAGATTTGGTATTGATATTGGAGCTGGTGGTGGAAAAAGAGGTAGCAACTTACGTAGAATAGTTGATAGAAATGGATGGCGATCTACTGAAATAGATAAAAGAGAGTATGGTGGAAAATGGCAACATGGTAGAGTAAAAATTGAATCTATAACTAAAGATAATATCTGTAAAGTACTAAAAAAATATAATACTCGATTAGATGTTGATTTATTATCTATAGATATTGATAGTATGGATTACTATGTTTTACGAGCAATCTTTGAAGGAGGGTATCGACCTAACGTTATTATACTAGAATATAATCCAGTATTTAACTACGATGAGTTTTATGTAAGAGCTTACGATGAATCTTATAAAAAGAATAGAAGCTCTACTTACGGTGCATCACTAGCAGCGTATTGTTATTTACTATCTTTATATGATATGGAGTTAGTATATGCTTTTGGGACTGATATTGAAGATGCTAATAATGCAATATTTGTTCATAAAAGGTATATAAAAGATAAAGTTAAATCTATAAAAGAACAACATCCAACTTCGTGGCAAGAAAGTTTTAAGCGAGGAGGATGGGATAATAGTACGAAAAAAGATTGGTATAGGGAACGTGTATTTTTACGAGTAAACGAGGATAATAATGATTAAAGTTATAGCAGAAATAGGATGGAATCACTGCGGTGATATGGATCTAGCAAAAGAAATGGCAAAGGCTGCAGCTAATAATGGTGCAACATACGCTAAATATCAAACCTGGTCAGTAAGTAGACTTAAACAAGGTAGTTGGGATGATGATGGTAGGAGAGAAATCTACGAAAAAGCCGAACTATCTAAAGAAGATCATATTGAGTTAATAAATTACTGCGAACAAGTAGGTATAAAGTTTTTATCTAGTGTTTTTAGCATAGATGATGCAGCGCTATTACAAGAACTCGGATGTAGAGAAGTTAAGATACCGAGTTTTGAGTCAAGAAATCATGAACTAATTAGCTATTGTAGCGATAATTTTGATACAATTTTTATGAGTACCGGTACCTCTACATTCGACGAAATAGCTGAGAGCTGTAAATTTATTGACTGGAAAACGAGATGTTATTTAATGCATTGTGTCTCCACATACCCTTGTGATCCGAAAATAGCTAATATTCAACGAATGAAACTACTTGAAGATGTAAGGTTTCACGATGGTATAGATACTCTTATAGGTTATAGTGACCATATACAAGGGGTTGAATCAGCTAAAGTAGCTATTGGTGAAGGTGCATTAGTTGTAGAGAAGCATTTTACAACTGATAACGATCTTCCAGGAAGAGATAATAAATTCGCTATACTACCAGAACAATTAAAAGATTTGACTGATTATATAAAAATAAGAGAACAGATGTTTATAGATCATGGTAAAGATTATCAGCAATGTGAATCTGACTCAAGACAAAATTATGCAGGAAGGTTCAATGGATAAGATAAGTGTAATAATAAGAAATAGAAACGAAAGCGAGTATATTGGATTTGCGATTCAATCTTGTTTAGATAATTTCAAAAAACCTGAGATTATAGTTGTTGATAATAATTCAACAGATGACTCATTACATGTAGTCAATCTATTTAAGGATAGAACAAATATAAAAGTTGTAACCATAAATGATTATACACCTGGTAAATCAATAAATCTAGGTGTCGAACATGCTACAAATGAAAGAATATTAGTACTATCAGCTCACGCACAGATTACAAATCTTGATATCGAAATGTTAAATCAGTGGTTTAGAGAAGGTCATGTAGCTGTATTTGGTAATCAAACTCCAATATATAAAGGTAAAAAAATATCAAAAAGGTATATATGGAGTCATTTTACAACCGATATTACTGAAAACTTCTATTCCGATATAGAAGATAGATATTTTCTACATAATGCGTTCTGTTTTTACAGTAGAGAGTTTCTAATAGATAATCCAATGCCAGAGCAGTATCCAGGTAAAGAAGACAGATTCTGGGCTAAAGATATGGTAGATAAAGGTCATAAATACTTGTATGATGGTTTTTATCAGAAATGTAATCATTTTTACACCAATAATGGTGCAACTTGGAAAGGGATAGGTTAATGCCAATAGTAATACGAAATATATTTGAAGACTACTGCAAAGAAAAATTCGATGTTAAAGATTGTGTCGCAGTAAATAACGGAAGTTCAGCGTTAATAGCACCTTTATGGTCTATGGATTTACAGCCAGGTGATGAAGTAATAACAACACCTTTTACGTTTATATCAACCTCGACTTCTATAACTATCGCAGGAGGAATACCAGTATTTGTAGATATTAAAGAAGACAATTATCTTATAGACGAGAATAAAATTGAGAAAGCTATTACTGATAAAACTCGAGCTATATTACCAGTACATTTATATGGTCAGGCATGTAATATGGATGCTATAATGGCTATAGCTAAAAAGCATAATTTAATTGTAATCGAGGATTGTGCTCAATCGTTTGGAGCTTTATATAAAGATAAAATGGTAGGAACTCATAGTGATGTCGGTTGCTTTTCATTTCATAAAACAAAGACTATGTCTACTTTTGAAGGAGGTATGATATTAACACCAAAAAATTCAAGACTAGACGCAGATAAGATTAGAGCTATATGTAATCAAGGGCAGGTTGGCAAATATAATCACGAGTATCTCGGATTTAATTTTAGATTAGCTGAACCTTTATGTCTTCAAGCTTATCATAATATTAAACTTCATATGAAAGCATCTACCGCTGAACTTGGGATGAGAGATTGGACTTATGGTCATTATCCGAAAGTTGTATATGATCAGCCGATATATAAAAAATTAGGAATAACTGGTGACTGTCCTATTGCAGAAGCAGCAGCTAGAAAAGTTGTAGCATATAAAAATAAAAAACAATGAAAAAAATATTAGTAACAGGAGGAGCTGGATTTGTAGGAACTAATCTTATCAAAAGATTAGTAAGTGAAGGGTATAAACTATATTCTCTAGATAACTACTCAACAGGATTAAAATCTAACCATATTAAAGGCTGTAAATATATTATCGGTGATATAAACGATATCAATTCTTTTTCGACATATCTTAACGACATTGATATTGTATTTCATCTTGCAGCTAGAGCTAGAATACAACCTTCGTTTGAGATACCTGAAGAGTATATTAGATCGAATTATCAGGGCACATACGAAATAGTAAAATATTGTACAAAAAGAAATATACCATTATTTTACGCAGGCAGTTCATCTCACCATTCCGGTAAACTTAAAAATCCTTATACTTTTAGTAAAGGAATGGGAGAAGAAATTATTCAGCTTTATCAAAAACATTTCGGACTTAAATCTTCTACTGCTAGATTCTATAACGTATATGGTCCTTATCAATTAACTGAAGGAGGATATACTACTCTAATTGGTAGATGGTTAAATAATATTAACAAAAATATTCAATGCGAAATTTATGGTAATGGTTCTAAACGGAGAGATTTTACTCATGTAACTGATATAGTTGATGCGTTAGTAAAAATGATGGAACAACAAAAATATGGTTATATTTTTGAGTTAGGTCGAGGAAAAAATTATTCAGTTTTAGAAGTAGCAAAAATGTTAAATATAAATCCTATATTTAGAGATGATAAACCAGGTGAAGCTGAAAGCACTTTAGCTGATATATCAGTAGCTAAAAATATTTTAGGATGGCAAGCAAAATTAAATTTAGAAGATTATATTAAAAGGGAATTATGAAAAGAAAAAATTACAACATAGGAATTATAGGCAGAGGTTTCGTAGGATCTGCCGTTCAGTTCGGATTTTCGCCTAACGTAGGATGTGATACTGAGGTAAGAGTTTACGATAAAGATGCTAGTAAATCAACACACTCACTTTACGATACAGTTAACAATTCTGATTATATATTTTTATCAGTTCCAACACCATCTAATATAGACGGTAGTATGAATATTGATATATTAGAATCAGCTTTACAGGATATCCAAAATATAAATAAAAGGTCAGGAAATATAATTCTGATAAGATCTACAGTAACACCAGGTACAACTACTAAGTTAGCTAGAAAATTTACTAAACTAAACATAGTATTTAATCCTGAGTTTCTAACCGAAAGATCAGCTAAATTCGATTTTATAAATCAATCTCGATTTATTGTTGGAGGAAGAAAACGTAATACTGCAAAGGTAGCTAAATTATTTAAGTGGAGATTCGGAGATTCTATCCCTGTTATCGAAACTAATTTTAATACTGCAGA
>MDSZ01038612.1_pt1 | contig 10849 bp, 8 predicted proteins | sample 811201 | NCBI WGS metagenome assembly MDSZ01 (sample SAMN05326647, study PRJNA326480) | marine metagenome | isolation source: seawater | place: Indian Ocean: North | collected 2010
ATGGAGAAAGCTTCTAAAAGAAAGTAGTTGCTTTCTTTTCTCTTTACTATTTATTATTTGGAGGACTACCTTATGGACGAAAAACAACCTACGACTATCAACCTCAATGCTCATGCCGACGGACAGCTGAATGAGTCTTTTATCAAAATGTTTGGTAATTTTGTAAAGGTTGCCATGAGGTACGTTTTCGGTGACAACATCGCTATCCCTGTTAATGTAAAGGGAACCAAAAAGCAAATCGGAGCTTTTGCTAACGTTTTAGGTAAAGAAAAGAGATACCTTCAGGCATACCAAAGATATGGTTTAGATAACCCTCTTACTCACAGGAACCGAGCGAGTTTAAACTCGGCTGTTAGAAATTTCGAAAAAAGTACTAAAATTAAGTGGCCATTCAAATAGGAGATAATATATGGGTCCTAGTGATATTCAGGCACTTAATGATGCAATAAAAGAATTAACCAAAGCTCTTAAGAAAAGTCAGAGTTCTTCAACCCCATCTTCGGGTTCCAGAGAGAGAGCAGGATTAGACACTCAAGATCAGATGAGTGTTAGCGCTTTTCAAGCAAAAAGAATAAAAGATCTGGACGTAGAGATAGCAAAACATGAAGAATTAGCAAGCATTCAAAAGATGTCTCTGGATCAACAACTGGATTTAAAGAAAGAACTTGAAGAAAGGCAAGCGAACCTTCTTGATGACAATAAAGTTCTCGGCGACCACGAACAAAGGATGCTAGACCTTCTCACAGCGCAAGGTGAGGCAAAAGAAGAAATTTTAAAAGCGTCTGCTGATTCTAACAAGATAGCAAAAAAAGCATTAAAAGAAGAAGAGAAGGTTCTAAAGTTACAACAAAAGATAAGAGAAGAACGTGAAGAAGCTGCCAGCATGACGGCGAACATGGTTCACTCTTTTGGCGCAATGCTCGGAATGTCAGCGCCCAAAAAAGGCGGCATCGTTGATGTTATAGGTGCCTTGACCAGCAAGGACGAAGAAACAAGAGGAAACGCTTTAGAGGGTCTTAAAGTGGGAATTAAATCCATGTTCTCGCCCTTGAACATAGCGACAAACTTGTTTCAAAAGTTGGGTGAACTTTTTATATACGCTCTTACAAAAGCAGACGCCGCATCCGCTTCTTTCGCCAAACTCACTGGCCACGGTAGGGATTTAGCGGGTGCTTCAATGGCAGCTGCCCAAGCACTAGGACCAGTGAACGCTAACCTACAGGAACTCGCCGAAGGTGCCGCCGCCGCCCAAAATGCTCTCGCTGGTGTCGCTGGCAGAACAAGACTACAAGCAGCAGAGTTTGGAGGGTTGTCAGTAAATCTTGAGAGACTAGGCGTGAGCATGTCAGACTTTTCCACCATCGCCTCTAGAGACATGGTTGCTTTCGGGGCAACAAACGAAGAAGTCGCTCAGAAAATGGCAAACATGCAGGCACAAGCTAGAGCACTTGGTATGTCTTTCGGAGAATTTTCTTCTATGGCGGCATCCTCACAAGCCAGTTTTGCTGCTTTTGGATCAAATGCTGAAAAGATGTTTTTAAGAGCAGCAAGCACAGCACGTCAATTAGGCATAGAATTGTCCTCTGTCGTTGATATCGGCGAAAAGTTTGAAACTTTCGACTCGGCATCATCAACCGTCGCAGATTTAAACTATATCATGGGCGGCCCATTCTTGGACACAATGGAGATGATGCAACTACAAGCCGAAGAAGGTCCAGAAGCGGTTTTGAATAAACTTAGAGAATCTTTTGAGCAATCGGGAAAGACTTTTGAAGATTTACACTTCCATCAACGAAAAGCACTGGCAGAATCGATGGGTAAAACGATACCCGAATTAGAGAAAATCATGACCGGTCCAATAAGTGACGCTTCAATGGAGGCGGTCGAAAAGGCAACAGATCCTGTAGATGCTTTGATGAGTAGGGCAAATAGTACACTGACTATGATGGAACAGTTTGCTCGCTTGATGGAGAGTTTGGCACTCACTTTGGCGGAAGGTATTTTTGGGGAGAAGATTAAAGACGGAGCTGCCTTGTTCTCGAAGTTAATGAAAGACGTTAGATCACCGGATGTGATGAACGGGATTATCAGCGTCGGAAAGGGACTAATGGTTATTGGCAAAGGTGCCATGTTTATTGTTAGCGGTATTGGAAAAGTTTTTAACGATACGGCGAACACATTTGGACCCATAGGTAACATTATCGGTGCAGTTGTCGGCAAGTTAGGCACAATTTTTAAAGCATTCGCGTCCGTAACTGGAAAAATGGGAATTTTTCTAAGAGGACTTATGAGATTCATGGGTCCAATTATTGGTTTCTTGGAGATGGGTAAAGATATTGCTCAATCTATGGGATTTTTTGCAAACGAGGAAGAACAGGCAAGAGCATCGAGGCGACTCACCGGAGGCCTCGCTGGCGCTGCCGCCGGAGGTTTGGCAGGTTCAATCATTCCCGGTCTTGGCACTTTATTTGGAGCTAGCGCCGGCTATTCCCTCGGCGCTGCTGGTGCTGAAGCAATGGGAGGATTCTCCAGGGGAACCGACAGGATGTTACAGGGCGGTGCAGCACTCGTCGGAGAGAAAGGACCAGAAATAGTTACAATACCAGCAGGGGCAAGCGTCATTCCGAACAATGCTTTTGCCAGAGGTAACGGTGCTTTCACAGATACTGCTGGAGCGGGGTCAACGAGAGATGTTACAGTACACGTCAAGTTGGATGTGAACGACAGAAAGTTTAAAGAAATGATAACCCTGAATACAGTCGATGTTATCGAAGGGAGAAACACAGTTTTTGCTTAGGAATTAGATATGTCAAATTATTTTAAATCAAAACCAAAGGGGATATACAATAACGCTGATGACAGTTATGCCAATAACCATAATTTCTATATTGAAATTTATCCCGTTCACGTTAGTAAAACCGAAGCATCAGCAGAAGACTCCTCTGCTACGACAGGAATAAAGTTTAAAGCGTTCCTGACCCAGTTTGATGATCAGTTTGAGGCTAGTTTCGATGGCGAAAACGTTTTTGGTCGAATGGATGCAATTCAGGTTTACAGAGGAACCACAAGAAGAATAAGTTTGTCTTGGGACGTGCCATCCGGTAATCACACAGAAGCAATCACAAATCTCAGAAAATGCTCTAAATTGATGAGTTATATGTATCCAGTTTATCAAAGTGTGGATCCTCAGAATCCCCAAGGCAGAGTCTTAACATCGCCACCACTTTTTAGAGTTAAATTTGCTAATTTAATTACCAACACGGCAAACGGAAGAGGAGGTGCCGTCGGCGCTGACGCGTCTGAATCCGGTCTTCTTGGTACAATCAACGGATTCACTTATACACCAGACCTAGAATCAGGTTTTTTTACAGATAAGAGTAATGGTGATCTTCTTCCACAAACAATTTCACTTTCCTGTGATTTTGTTGTAATGCACGACCACCCACTTGGTTGGGACGAACAAGGCAAAAAAGCACAACCATCCTTTCCTTACGGACAACCAGAGGACGCCTCCGAGCAATCAACTCGTTCAGGGGGCAACGATGGTTCAGAAATAGGCAATAGAATAGAGCAGTCAGATAACCTGAATGCTACCAATGCCACCGGAGGTCAAAACTAATGGCAAACAGAAATACAGGAAGAAAGAAGTATCTAAATACCATGAGCATCTATGCAGAGCAAGGCTCTCGCCGTGGATTGAAGAATGGTATACCACACCTTAGTAGTCCAGAGATAAAAACACTTACAGTTGAAGAGATTGCTACTCTGGACGTTTTGAGATTTACTTGGAAGCCAGGCGACAAACTTTACAAATACGCTCATAAGTACTATAATGATCCTACTATGTGGTGGATCATTGGACTTTTCAATCTCCGACCCACAGATTTACATTTTAAACCTGGAGACACGGTGTATGTTCCAACACCTTTAGAAAAAGTAATAACTTTGTATGGATTGTAATAGATGGCAGCAAACAAGAATATTAGTTTTAAAGATTGGTTAAAAGAGAACAAGATTACTCCTAGAAAACTTTCAGAGGGCAATCATTTTTATGATATTCTCGGTGAGGAAGTCAACCGCCATCATCCCCAGACTCCAACTGAATATTTCGAAGAAGCGGCAGAGGGATCAACCGATAGGGGCGGTAAATATGGTTTCGTCAACATAATGGTTAACATAATTGACGCTGATTCGCTTCCCGATGGCTTTTATCAAGATGAGGTTAAATACGAAGATGAGATCGCATACCGAATTACCAAAATGCTTAGGAAATGGCGTAATCGGTATGAGAGAGTGGACGGAAGTAGATACCCAACCAGTTCACTCGAAGTGTTTCTTGAGAATTACATAGACGACGAAGGAGAAGAAGATGATTTCTATACAGAAATAGAGAGAGACTTGGTTGACAAGAAGTTTTCAACCATTTTCGGCCAGGAAGGCAAAAGAGCATATATAAAATCCAGTCAATTTCCAGACTTCGTTAAGAACTTACGGAGAGCGATAGATCAGGATATACTAGAGTTCAACAACTTGGTAATTCAGTATAGAAATTTTGTCCAAACAGGAGTAAAAAAACCTAATCGCTTCGGCGGAGGATATCGCCCCAAACCCAGTAAGGCGGAAAGGGCAAGAAAACAGAAGAAAAAGTTAATTGACGAAAGAAATTTGACACAACAATCTATCCTTATGTTGAACCTCGAAGAACTATCCAGAAAAGCAGAGATTTCAGAAAAACCAAATGGTTATAAAAACTTTTTAGCACTTCGAGATGAAGAACCATCGACAACAAAAACTAAATTAATGTCGGTAAACTTTCTGCCAATTAGTAAGATGAAGAGTGAACACTTTTCAGCGTTAATTCCAGAGATGAGATTTTTCAAAGTAGAAACCAAGGTTGACGATAACGGTCAAGTTATAGAAGAAAGAGGAGAGAAAGAGTTCTTTTTCCCAACTTTTTCAGCAGAAGACCAGGCGCGCCGATATAATTCATCTATCTTATCTGATTGGACTAGCATTATATCATCACCCAAACCACACATAGGGGTTAAAAGCATTGATTGGTCAAATCGATCCGGTGGGTACATGAAAGAAAAATATGGACTGACATTCAATGTACAGTTTTATGCTGAGAGAGTGGCAGATCTTTTTACCAAAGTAGAGGGACATAATGAAGAAGATTTTAGATACTCAGATTTATTCACCCTGCCAAAGTCTCATTATAAAGATTCTTCCAATCCAGAACAAGTAAAAAGAAGAGGAAACGAAAACTATTTTAGACTAAGGGCAAAATTTGGTTGGAGAATCTCCGAAACAATAAAGAACGATATTCTTAAAACTTTGCCTGAGTCGGAAAGAGAATCCATCATGGCAGGATGGGCTTCTCTCACTGAGCATAAGATGGTTGTGGATCTAAACTTGGTAAACTTTGATTTAAATTTCGAAGAAGACGGAACAACCACCATCAATGTTCAGTATAACTCTTTCATACAACAATACATGTCAAGCAACGATTATTCAAACATTCTGGTGTCAAAAGAAAAACTAGATGTGATTAACAAAATAAGAGCAGAGCAACAAAAGTATCAAAATTTAGAAAAACAGCCAAAATCACCCAGAAACAAGAAAGAGAAGGATGAAGTAACTAAAAAGTTACAAAAATTGAATCAACAAAGTGCTGAATTGGATTCCAATCTTTCCACCAACTATGCCTCGCTGGTTAATGGATTAATCGAAAGTGATTCAATTAGAATTTTTACAACTAAAAAAGAAGAAGTTCTGGCAAGATTTCAAGCCCCAAAGGACGTGGTAGATGAATACAGATCTATACTAGACAGACCAACGATAAACATTGATAATGAATTTCCTCAATACACAGAAGTTAGCATCGTTGATCTTTCGGAAGCAAAGAAGTCCGTTCTTTATGAAACCGGAACAAAGGGTGTGGCAATTTTAAAACTCGTGAAGCATAGGGTGACTGGTGAGGAGAGGTATGCTTTCTATGGCCCTCAATCGAGGACAGTCTCAATTCTCCCAGGGTTTAAGGACAAACTTCTTACAGCAAAACAAATTAAACCATTATTCCCAGGTGTCAGCATCAGTAGTTTGCCAAGAACTTCGATTGCCAAGGAAAAATCGAAGAATGAAGATCAAAGCGCCAAGAGTAATCAGAACCAAGTTAGCAAACCTGTTCAAGCTATAGCTAAACTCGACTCTAAGGAAGTGGATGTTGAGGCGATGTATGAAAAGCTCAACAAAGCGGCATTCAAGAATGGTGTTTATAATATTAAATTCTTCTATCTTGGTGATCTTATAGATGTGGCGTTAGATAACTTCGTCAAAAACACAAATTCAGCGATTGATTTAAGAGTTGTTATTGGTTCTATACAGTTAAAGAACTATTATGATGACATGAGTGAAGGAATTATTGATTTAAACATAGACAATAAAACAGGAGTGTTTACAATCAAACCAGATGAAGCAGCTGGTGCCTTGACAGATAAAGAAGTAAAAGAAGTACGTGGTAAAACCGCTGCCACGCTTAAGAGAAACGCTAGATTATATTATAGGAACATAGCAGATTTGCCCATTTGTTTCAACACTTTTTTAGTATGGTTTCAGGATAATGTTGTTAGCAAAAACATCGCTGTGCTTAACTTAAACAAGTTTGTTCAAGACGTTTTGAAGTTAGCAACACAGTCTCACACATCCTTGGGAGACTACAGTTACATGATCCCAAAACAAAACTTTAATATAGTACAATCATACGCTTCGGCACCTAGACTCGGCAACGAAGACTTTGATTATTTTGGTATGAAATTTAACAGAGGAAAGTTACAGTTTGTTAATTCGGAGAGCCAACAACCCAGAGGTAGAGTTCACATTGACAGATTGAGAACACCATCGCTGGAAATTAATGATGACAATGGGCTCAACGGCGCTCACGTTCCTGACCGAACTACACCATTGAAAAAGTCGTTTTTTGAGAGCAGATTTAGAACTAAAAACGCTATAGAAAAAACAAACAAATATCTTTTTCTTTTAGATACACCCCGAAGTCTGCCGCCCAAAAAAATTGCTAATTTCATTAGAGATTCTGAAGACGGGATTCCACACTTCTTCATCGGAGCAAATACTGGACTCGTAAAGAACATAAAATTTAATCTAGTTGAAAATAAGCACATTCAATCATTTCAGATGCTTCGCCGCCCAGAGTCAACTACTCCAAAGTTTCCGCTTAAAGGAAGATATGAGTGTGAGATAACGATGATAGGAAATAACTTTTTCTCACCCGGCATGACAATATATCTCAATCCGGCATCCCTTCGTTTAGGCAGTCCGACCGACACAAATGCACCTATCAACGCTCTTGGTATTATGGGGTATTATCAAATTTACAATATGTCTTCCTATTTACAAGCAGGGACATATGAGACGAAAATTAATTGTAGATTTGTCTCACCTGGCAACGGTCTTGATGAAGCAGGAAGGTTTGCTAACAAGTCCCCAATGGGGAATATATAATGGTATTGGTGCCAACTGGAAATAACGAATTAAGTGCTTGGGCTTCTTATGACGAGAGAACTTATTACCAAGCAGTATCTACTTTAGCAGGCAACTACAACATTGATTCTATTTCTCCCGAAGCTTTACGACTTTTGGGCAGAGTAGATTCAAAAGGACGTTCTATAATCCTCCCCCACTTCGAAATCCTAAGCAACAATTTCAGACTTGTTAATTTAGACAACTCTGGAAACGCCGTTGGGTTGGATATAGTTTCTGCCGCGTTCGACAAGTTAAGAAACAGAATGTCTCAACTGTCCACTCAAGGAAGAATATCCAGCGACAGTATTTACTCCGAATTGGTACCCACCAACAGTTACCTGCCCTGGGACGTGGGTTTTAGGGATCACCTCCAAGAGATTGTAGACTCCTATTATACGTTTCAAAAGGCAAATGAACGAAATCATCCCGTAACAAATCTAAAAGATTTCATTACATCCTTTCAGGATTTTGTCTATGAAGTTTGCCCGTACACTTCATTGACACTGATCAGTTATTCATTATCTAGATTCTCAGATCCTCTTGAGTCCGGAATGATAGTGGAGATTTCAAATGATAATGTCTCTGATGACGAAAAGAAATTTGTTGACTACTTGGCAGATCCAGGATATAGTACATTTGTAGAAGAGGCAGCCTATTATGGGTTTTTGGTAGACAAAAACATCCCTTGGAGATTAATATTGAATCCAAATTCAGCATTCGTTAACAATTATCTAAAGAACAACAACCTGTCTTCTTTCCAGAGTTACATAGATAAGGTTTATGTGAATCCGGAAATCTACAATTTTCAATTGTTTTTAGATATCATGTACAAAATGTACGACAACTTGGTCACAAAAAGTCCCCAATATACGAGGTTCGAAGCAAATAATCGATGTGATTATTTCACGTCACAAAAAAGAGAAGTTTTTAAAATACAAACAGACATCGTTGAACTCGTTGATAAATTGGGACAAGATAATGTTATAAAACTATACGCTTATGTACGCCTCAGAGAAACAAATCAAGACTTAACTCAGGCAGCTTTTAACAATATTACGAGAAATGCAATAAATTTTAAAAAACATGTTGACTTTTCCAAAGCAATATCGTATATTGAAGAAAAGGCAAAAAATTATAATTTTACAAAACTAAAAAAATCATTTTATAGGATATAGATTGTACTTTAGTGTACTCGACAACAAAGCAGACTGTTTCGGATACTACCAAAACGGTCAACTTCACTACGACAATCCCCCTGAAGAGATGAAGGTCACTTGGAAGCACTCTGAGACTCTCTCTACGGGATTGTACGAGTATATCTCCGTCCTCGCTAGGGCAGATACCCTCAAGGAAGTCTGTCCCTCAGAACTCAAGCAGGACTTCGAGAAGGTAGACGGCAAAATGAGAGCATACTACAAGTCATTTATAACCTCTCAAGTTGATTTGAATGAAAACTGTTTTTTTGATCTGGTGCCACAACAGTTTCTCCTCGATTACTTCTCGGTAAAACAGGAAATAATGAAGCACATCTATGAGAATACGATAAAAACAGAGAATTATGATTTTGATTGCCGACTACACGAGATGTTATCCGATATCTCACGTCAGTCGATCCGTCTTGACGAAGCTTTTATAAAGCGATATTATTATAAACCAAAATTACGAGATATTCTAAAGAAAAATAAGACAAAAGTGGCATATAAGCAGTTCGGCACAGTCACAGGTAGACTATCAGTCACTCCGTCTTCTTTTCCAATCATGACACTAGATAAAGAGTATAGGAAAGCAGTGCTCCCTACGAATGATTGGATACTGGAGCTGGACTACAACGCTGCCGAACTCAGAGTTTTTCTCGGATTATCCGGACATGAACAACCTCAAGGGGATTTACATAAATGGAACTCGACTTTCTTAAAAACGGACAGGCAACAAGCCAAGAGATCCGTTATTGCTTATATGTATGGAAGCAAGAACTACGACGTTGGAGAATTAGAAAAATTGTACAACGTGAAAAACGTGAAAGAGAAGCACTTCAATCCAAAAGAGGAGCAAGTAACAAACCTGTACGGCAGGAAGATAAAGTCCGACGAGTTCCATGCAGTGAACTACACGATTCAGTCAACAGCAGCAGAGATTTCTCTACGAAACATTCTAAAAATCTTCCACCTCTTAAAAGATCGTAAAAGTAGTGTAAAATTTTGCTTACACGACTCGGTGATAATCGATTTCTCCGACGAGGATAGGGATATTATTTACGAGATAAAAGACTTGTTTTGTAACACCCCTCTTGGTGTTTTTCCCTCCAACATCAAGGCAGGGAAAAACTTTGGAGATATGAAGGAGTTAAAAATTGGTTAATGTAGTAGGATTAGGCAAGTTTTCTTGCGATATAGCAGATAGATTTTCAGGACACTCTCAGTACACATCTTATAAGGTAGATTTTGACTTACCTAAGTCTAAGAACACTCGTGGTTTGGTTCTTCATGAGAGTCCGGAGAAGGTGGAAGAGAAATGCCCTTCCATGACATACTTTCTTAAAGGTGCTCGTGGCGAAAGTCACTTTTTCTTAGAGGGCAGAGATCCGGCAGCTGCCGCCTCGCTGAAAGTGCTCCAAGGGATGGATCATAAGAACACCAACGTCTTCTATGTTCACCCTGAAGAAGTGGATTTAAACGGCAATATCGGAAAGAATGAGAATGTTGCTTATCACGTCCTTCAGGAGTATGCTAGGACAGGTTTGCTCAAAAATATCTTTCTTTTTAAAACTGATGAGGTAGAACGTGCACTCGGAGAAGTTTCTCTGATCAGTTACTATGATATTCTTAAGGATACTATCTCTAGCACTATCAAAATGATAGACTTTTTTGACAATTCAGCTGCCGTGGCAGAAACTAAAAGCGATAATAGTCCCACAATCCGTATTGGTACATGTGGACTGGTGGATATAGAAAAACAACAAGAAAAATTGTTCTTTCCCCTTAAAAATATTCGCAGGAAGCATTATTATTATGGTATCAATAGTGAAGAACTTAAAACGGACGGATCACTTATCAAGAAAATAAGAAATCAAGTGAACGCCCTCAAGGGAGAGGAAGTGATAGCAACTTACAGCGTTCATGAAACAACTTACGAGGAACCGCAGGTTATCGTAGTCGCAAAAACCAGTACAATACAGGAGAGAAAATGATTGTATATCAAGGTACATTTGTAAAGAAGGATGGTTCACAACGAACCATGAAATTTATTAAAACAAAAGACTTGCCAAATGAGTTCTTATCTGCTAGACTCAAGGGGACAGGTAAACAAA
>MDSZ01118998.1_pt1 | contig 10849 bp, 7 predicted proteins | sample 811201 | NCBI WGS metagenome assembly MDSZ01 (sample SAMN05326647, study PRJNA326480) | marine metagenome | isolation source: seawater | place: Indian Ocean: North | collected 2010
GGTTTCTGCTTGCTTTGGTGTCATACATTTCAAATCGAGAGCGTGTATTGGGTGAGGGATGTGTTGCTTCATGACTGCTAAGACTTGTTTCTGCCTTTGTAATGGCCTGACGCCTTCAAAATCCTCGGAGATAATTCGCACGTGAAAGTGGTCGCCGGAATTGTGCAAATCAATTACTTCAACTACTGCATTAGGCACTGCTTTCAACACTTCAGACTCTATCCAGCTGGCCTCAACCATGGTCGCACCTGGATAATGCCTTACAAAACCATCATTTGAATATGTGGTTTAGAGGTATGATTCAAATGAATTGGGGCGAGCCTGTATTATGGCCGAGCCAGTAGCAAATGAGACTGGCCGCGAACTTAACATGGGCAGGGACTCGAGTTGGCTCATTAGTGCTGATATTATCGCAGTATTTCTAGCTTTGATTGGACAAATATTTCTGACTAGAGCGTTGGTAACTGAGGATTACGGTATTTTCATCATTGCCTTAGATATTTTCGCTACTGCATTTTTGATTATAGATTTGGGCCTTCCAACAATTCTAACCCGTGATGGGGCAAAGTCAGTCAACAAGATATGGGCAGCGATTTGGCGAATATATCGGATACAGGCGGTTTGCATGGTGCCATTTGTTGTTATATCTCTTATTGGAATAACAATATTTGTTGAGGATTGGAAATTACTGATGCCATTACTACTTACCTGTATGCTAGTCGCATTAGCGCACATATTTTCTTACGCCCCACGTTCAGGCTTGCGCACATCAGGTTATGCATCACTAGAGGCGTGGACAAAAGTAATCGAAAGACTGGTTTCAATGGTTGGTTATGTGACGCTTTATTTCTTAGGCAGCACTTCCGTCGAGTCCTACGCTTTGGCATTCCTGCTTGGCGCAGTCGTAGGCCTATTTTCTGCAGTAATATTTGCGTATAATGTTCTCCAAGTAAACCTTGGTGATGAGGACTTATCGAGCCTTGGCCCGTGTTGGGTTGACAACAAATCTCTTATTTTACAAGCCCTACCGTTTGCAGTAACCTTAGGAATTTTGCCATACGTAATACGAATTGAGAAGTTTATTGTTGCTGGATCAATGGGGGTTGATGCTGCTGCTTTGTTCCATGTCGCTCAAATTGCTTGGCTAGCTGGTTTAGTTGTTCCTCAAGCAATGCGGGCAGCTTTACTGCCCATACTCGGCCAATGGCAAGATAATGAAGAGAAATTCATATCATCCGTTGAAAAATCACTAGACCTATGTTTTGGCTTGTTACCTTTTGGTTTAATTGGTGGAGCATTGTTGATTCAATTATTACTACCTGTGGCTTTTCCAGCTCAATATACTGATGGTAGTTTGGGCGCCTCAGCGAGTGATTTATTCATGATTCTACTGGTTGGTTGGTGCTTAACTCTACTTGCAACGCCAAGTTACACCGCTCTTCAGGCCGGGAAAAACCCATGGATGTTCACGATTTTTATTGCTACTGTAGTTGCTTTTGCCACCGTACTTGGGTTCTTACTCATCAGTTCGTTAGCTAATTCACCAAAATATGGATTGTATGGAGCTGCAATGGCCTCAACTCTCTCCTCCGCATTCCTTCTATTCGCTTCAATTCATTTGGCTAAATTATGGGTAATCATTAGGCAACGAAGTATCGAACTAATCTCAACAATTTGTTTAGCATCGATTACCTGCTTTGGATTCATTTCAGAATCATCTCTAATGTTTAGTGGGTTGCTGCTGTTTTTATTCACTCCAAGAGGCTGGAGAGCAATGATGACCACTGATTCTTAACATAATCAAAAGAGTGCTCTTCCGGTAATGAAAAGCCATCACTCCAATCATGTTGCAGTGTTGACTCTATCGAATCAGCTAATATTACTGGATCATAATCTTGCGCTAAGCAAAACTTCGGCAGATATTCAGCTACGTCACCAACTTCTACGGAAACAACTGGTGTGCCACAGGCGAGAGACTCGCGAGCAACAAGTGGTCCTGATTCCCTAGTTGAAGTAACTAATGTAACGTCAGCAACTAACATTCGATCCCAAACAATGCTTCGCGGCTGCTGTCGAAGGCTGGTAACACCGATTACCCAACCGCGGCTCTCAAGCTCTTCTCCGGTCTGTAATGCAAGGTAATGATTTTTCTCCGGCCTTCTTGGGTCTGCTGGGAATAATATGTCGAGTTTTTCTTTACGCCATCTCCCTCGCCAAGATTTTGCTGCAGTCAACCATTCGTCTTCGACTGCAGTGTGACATCTAATTATTTCAGGATTGACAATTCCATGTGAATGTGCTATTTGTGCAAGGCGAGTTGAAACAGTAACCAAACAAGTTGCGCTTTTTGCTAAACGAATAATTTGGCTTTTGGTATTTCCATCGGCCAAACCAATATCAAAATCATGTCCATGGACTACCGAAAGCCAAGGAATATTCCATTGCTTGGCCAACCTACTTGCTAATTCTGCCACTGGCCATAGAGTGTGACAAATTATGACTTCTGGTCTCCATTCTTTAAGCCACATTGAAACCTTTCGAACGATTTTCTTCATGCTTCTGATTGTGATTGATGGATAGGGATTGCCTGGTAAGCCCCAATACCTTGGAACGAGCACCTCGACGTCTCCATGCTTAAATGTCGATGGAGCACGCGCAACTCCAGTGAGGGTTGACCTCCTCGTTTCTTGATATTTTAACATCCTAGGCAGCGGATTCACAACCTTAACTTCGTGGCCGCAGGACCTAAACAACTCAACATTGTCGCTAACAAATGTACCTCTTGCGACATTAGTCGGAAGTGGATACATCAGGGAGACAACTAGAATGCGCACAAAGACACCTAAGACGAATCATACTTCAAGGGCTGTATGTAGAATTTCGAGATTCTCCTTTACCGTACCTTGGTTATTGAACAAGCCTGAACCCACCACACAATTGGTTACTCCCCACTCGCCAACCATGGCGATATTATGTGCCTTTATGCCCCCATCTATTTGGATTTGGACTGAACGGCCGCCATTAGATATTTGCTCATCGATCATCTTGTTTAATTTTCTAACTTTCCCTTCCACTGAAGCAATGAACGATTGACCACCAAAGCCTGGGTTGACACTCATTATTAACACCAAGTCGATTTCTGGTAAAATTTCAGTAATTGATTCTAAGGGAGTCGCTGGATTTAACACAACTCCAACTGATGCCCCAGCTTCTCTGATAGCAACAACCAGTCTGTGCAGGTGAACCACGGCCTCAACATGTACTGAGATATGATCACAGCCTGCCTCAATGTAATCCATGTAACAGTCTTCTGCGTTGTTGATCATAAGATGTGCATCAAATATAACCTCAGAGGGAAGTGATTGCCTAAGCGCTTTAATCACCGGCGGGCCAAACGTCAGGTTCGGGACAAAATTGCCATCCATGACATCTAGGTGAAGCCTATCTAGGCCGGCATCAATTGCTTCTTTGCATGACTCGCCCAGGTTTGAGAAGTCTGCAGTGAGTATACTGGGTGCGATTATCATGTCTGAACGCCCTTACCCAACTAGTTGATTCTCATGAGCATTTTGTTCAAATCTGTATTTATTGGCGCACAAAGTCTCATAATACCCCTGTGGCAGGGGTTAGCAGTGAGCACATGGGTGAGGTTAGGTCCGTAAGCGATTCTGAGTATGAAAATTCTATCAAGGATAGTGAATGGGTTCTCGTCGATTTTTGGGCACCATGGTGTGGACCATGCAAAGCCTTAGCACCCGTGCTTGAGCAAGTCGCCAGCGAGCGAGAAATCCTCATAGCAAAGGTTGACACTGACTCTAATCCAGCAAACGCCGGAAAGCTAGGCGTGAGAGGCATTCCAGCACTATTCCTGTATCATAATGGTAGCCTTGTCGGTAAGCAAAGCGGTGCAATGCCTAAACCGGCTTTGCTCAACTGGATTGACCAGCACATGACTGCAGATGATTTCTAGGACTGCTTGATGTCTCGCAAGAGACGGTCCCTGAGCGCTTCGTGTAACCACATACCTTCGTCCAATTCAATCAAAATTCCGTAGGAAATCAATGATTTAGGGGGCGGACCTGTCCATCCTGTTCTAAGTGCCAAATCTTGCCACTGCAGAGGTTTGTCACTACTGGCCAACTCTGACAACAACAACTGCTCGTTTTCCGGTAATTTGAATAGAATCTCATCATCAATAAATTGCAACCAATCGACATGAAGAGATTGTCCATATAACTCAAACAACTCAAGTGCTAATGGATGTCCTCCAGTCTTTTGGTAGATGGTCTCTACATCATCAACAATTGCAAGATCCTTGAGCCAATTTTCCATCTCATTTTTCGACAAACCCTTCAGAGATAACTCTGAGACCAGGTTCCTCGTGTGAACGTCTCTGCGGTCGTAAACTGCCGGACGCTTTCGAGAAATCATAATTATTCGCAGAGGAGAATTTTGTGAGATTTGTAGAATAGCACCAAGCAATTTAGCAGAATTTTCTTCGATGTAATGGACATCATCTAGGACTATTAGCCAGTAAGGAGGAGGGCCTCCTGATTCATTCTTGAAACGTTCACGGATTGTTCTTGCATCCGTCAAATATGCCAAAAGTCGTCTTCTCATCATGTCAACATCGACTTGCCCGCCCGGGTTTAGTGGTAAAGTCTCGATTAGATTATATGGGTCGTGGGATTCATCAACTCCAAATCTGTGAAGTAAACTAGTAGCAATACCAAGCGATGTGTCCCATGGTTGACAAGGATACCAACAAATCGATAGATTTGGGGTTGATGACATTTGTTGATTAAGCCAATGGGCTACTAATGTAGATTTACCGATACCTGCAATTCCATGAACGACCATACATGGTTTTCGCTCACTAAACCATTCATCTAGTGAGGTGAGCTGTTCTTCTCGACCATGAACTACACGGGTTTTTGGGGGTTGATTATTGTATGTAGCATGGACACCAGTCAATGCTTTCAGTCGTCCTGGTGGCAGCGTTGACTTAGTATCATCAGGCTTAGTTATTGCGCCAAATCTGATATCACCATAAGTTAAAATCCCCTCGTGTTGGGCATGCATCAGTACCTTAAGTAACGAGATATTGGCATCTAACTTTGATGGAACATCTAACGCATTCAACTCCAGCAAATCCCCACCGCTGTTACGTATAACTACTTGCGTCTCCGATAATTTTGTTCTAACTTCTCTGGCTTCTTTACGTCCATCCTCAGTTAATTGCCAGGTCTTTTGACGACGGTCATCGCCTTTGATATTGCGGGTATGTTCTGACACCAGATTTTTTTTGAGCAATTCACGCATTGTTCTGCTTACATTTGGCGGGTGTAATGCACAAGATTCCGCAATCCCTGGTCTGGTCAATTCCGTCCCGACCAAATATCGATCAGCTTGATCATCGTTCTCAAAAAGATGTAGCATAACGCGGTCCTGAACAGGAATGTTCACCTTCGGAATACCTGCGCTCACAGCACCGCGAGATTTCTCTATAATAAGCGATTTTTGCTGTTTGATAAATCGATGTAAGAGCAATTTAACCATAATACCTTTATTACATCAACAGTCCGATTCTCATGGGTTCCAGAGCCGTGGCTACGATGACCATTGCTTTGGTTGTCTTATCTATCATGCCTTTGATGGTGTCAGCCGACTCAGATGGTGATGGGATAAGTGATGCATCTGATGATTGCATCTGGTCATCTGGCACTTCAACCATTGATAGAACCGGCTGCCCAGATTATGACAATGATGGAACTTCTGATATTAACGATACGTGGACTACTCCCAACCCTAATTTCGAAACAGAGCAAATTCTGACCTTCAATGAGAATTATAATGATATTGAGTACTCCGGTGACGGTTATTCTCTCGTCACCGGGTCAGATGATAACTATATTCGGACTTGGAACTCCTCAACATTTGTTAATCTGCGATCGGCAAATATGGGTTCAGACGTGCATGCTGTCGCATATTCACCCGACAGTAACTATGTTGCTGCAGGGGTAGATGACGATACTGTTCATATATTCAATGCAGACTCCATGTCAAGTTTACATGGTGCAATATCTGTCAATGTAGGTAGTAATGAAAGGGTATATGATGTGGAATTTTCGCCAGACAGCGACCTACTAGCAGTATCAATTGCCAGAGATAACGCAAATTTTGATACAAACGGAATCGTTGCACTAATTGATGTTTCAACTGGGAACTTCTTCAGTTCCAACATAAACCCCGGAGGCGAGGATAGATTTTATGACACCGCATTTTCACCTGACGGAAATTTCATAGCGGTTGGTAGCGAAGGAGATTGGTATATTTCTGAGATAAGCACTGGGAATACTATTGAAGCAATCAATACCCCCCCGGACTCTGTCAATGCCATTGCTTGGTCGCCTGATGGCAACTACATTGTCATGTGCGGAGCCTATGAATCAAATGGTGCCAGAGTGCAAGTGCATGAATATGATGGAAACTCATGGCCAATCATTTGGGAAGTACCAACTACAACCTCTTGTTCTTCTGCAGATTTTTCTCCAGACGGTTCGAAATTTGTTGTCGGTATGTATTGGTATCTTGGCGACGGTGCAACAGCCAAAATATATGAAACCGATACAGGTCTGTTAGTAGATACTTTTTCTGGCCCAAGGCCGAATAATTGTGGACAAAATAATAACCAATGCGGTCAAATTGATGGTGTCTCATGGCACCCTGATGGTAGTAAAATTATCACCTCTCACACAAGAAATGATGAAGGAATTTACTTTTGGGTTGCAGATGTTGATGAAGATAATGACGGCTATAATACAACCGACCAAGGTGACGGCGTAGTAGATGCATTTCCAACCGATGGAAGCCAGTGGAATGATAGCGACGGTGATGGATTTGGCGATAATCCTGACCCTGCAACCACTCCTGACTCCTGCATAGATCAATTCGGAACCTCGACTGAAGATCGCTTCGGCTGCCCTGACAGCGACGGCGATGGCTGGTCTGACGGTGGTGATTGGGCGCCGGATGACCCAGAACAATGGGCTGATAGCGATGGCGATGGCTATGGTGACGAATATTATTTCGAAGTAGTGAATAATTTCTATCGTATCAATCAGCGTGGTGACGCGTTCCCCAATAATCCAACGCAGTGGAGTGATTCCGATAGCGATGGCTGGGGAGATAATTATGCTAATGAATCATGGGATGAATTTCGAGATTCTACTTGGCCTGGAGTGATTACGGCTGAAGCCACCGAAATAGACCAATTTCCCCTAGACCACTTTCAGTGGTTAGACTCTGATGGTGACTGGTGGGGTGATAACCAAGCCGGTGATGATGCTGATGCTTGTCCGTATGTCTATGGCAACTCTACTGCAGACAGATATGGCTGCGTGGATACTGATGGCGATTCATATTCCGACCCAACTGCAAATTGGGGTGCAATATCGACGAGTGGATATTGTCAGGCTGACGGTCTACCTGTAGACCCTACACAGTGGTGTGACAGAGACAGTGACGGCTTCGGGGATAACCAAGATGGTAATTTGCCTGACGAATGTCCTGATGAATTTGGCTCATCAACAATTGATAGGATTGGTTGTCTAGATACCGACGGCGACGGTTATTCTAATCAGGGCGATCCTTTTCCAACTGATGGTACTCAATGGGAAAATAGGGACGGAGACTCGCTAGATTGTGGCGGAGATAATCAATCGGGTAACAACCCTGACGTCTTCCCTGATGACCCAACTCAATGCAAAGATACGGATGGTGACGGTTATGGTGATAATGCCGCCGGCAACAATGGCGACGAATTCAAATTTGACCCGACTCAATGGTCTGATTTCGATGGAGACGGTTATGGTGATAACAATGGCACAGGTACGATAAACGGTGACATCTGCCCAACCCAGGCTGGCAACTCAGCTAGCCCGATATCACGTGGCTGTCCGGATACCGATGGTGATGGTTTTGTTGACCCTGAGGATGCATTCCCACAAAATCCGCTGCAGTGGGCAGATAGTGACGGGGATGGCTATGGAGATGAGGTAGACAAACCCGGCGGCGATGATTGCCCCACAGTATTTGGGACTTCAAATCAAAATAACCGCTATGGGTGTCTAGATTCGGATAATGATGGGTGGGCTGATGTTGACGATAAGTTCCCTGATGACGGTGAACAATGGAAAGATACCGATGGTGACGGTTATGGTGACAATTATATTTGGACAAGTTTGTTTGAAGAGGACCCGGATAACCCAGAAAGGATCATTGAGGTTAGAGAACAAAAAGGTGACGCTTTTCCGCTGGCACCAGATGAGTGGAGCGACCTCGATGGTGATGGCAAAGGGGACAACTTAAGCGACGACTTGCCACTAGAGGTGACCCAATGGAGTGACTTAGATGGTGACGGTTATGGCGATAATTTCACCAGCGGAGCTTACCAACCAGACGATTGTCTTAGGGTATTTGGAACATCCTACCGAGATGTATTTGGTTGTCCTGACTATGATAAAGACGGGACGAGTGATACGTCTGATCCTTGTCCCTACGATTCTGAAATCTTTGAAGGCCGCATTGGCTCAGTGGTCTGTCAGATAACGGAACCTCAAGAAAATGGTGAAACGGAAACCGAGTCTGGCACAGATAGTAATGAACCTACACTGATATTCCTCGGTATTGCCATTGCAGTATTGCTTTCAGTGGTTATACTCGCTCAGTTCTCAAAAACCATGGCGAAAAAAAGAGCAAGACAAGAAAAATTAGACGAAGCAATGGTTAATTCTGCGTTTTCTGAAGAAGATGAAAGACGTAGTGCATGGATTGATCATTATGTTGCAAATGGTCAGTTTGACGAAGCAAAAGCGTTGGGATGGACTGGCGAAAACCCTGCAGAGCTGCCGCAATGGAAACAATACGAGATACAGCAACAGTTAGAAAAAGATGCTGCGATACCTAGCATGGTAAATCTTGACGACATACTATGATTGATTTACTCGTCGGCGTCTTGCTTGTTTAGCCATATTGTCGTCAAATGACAAGAACGGTAATTGCCGCCACAATCTAATATCGTGGGCTGATTTAATCGCTTTGTTGATTTTCAACAGATCTGCCAGGGTTGAGTTCATAGGTCTGAATCCATCACTGATTTCGTAGCAATGGCCTGGCAGTACTATATCCTCAGGGTTGAGATTGTCAAAAATTTCCTTAAGATACAATACTGACTTTCTCTGGTTTTCTTCATCACCGCCAAATAAATCGGTTCTGCCACAACTTCCCAAAAATAAACAATCACCGGTTACTATTATCCCATTACCAATAATTGTCACGTGCCCCGGGGTATGTCCAGGTGTACAATGTATAGAAAACACGAGCGAGCCGAAGCTATCTGCAATATGTGAGAATTGGTCATGAGTCCACCAGCTGGCCTTGTCAGAATTATAGCCTCTTTCCTGTTCAAGAATGTGACACTTTATGGTCAGCTGGCTATCTGTTATTGCATATAATTCATCAACACCCTTGATATGATCCCAATGAGAGTGGGTAAGCCAAATATGAGTTAACTTAATACCTTTAGATTGGCAGAAATCATGCCAAAATTGTCCATCAAATGGATCGATTATGCACCCTTGCCCAGTAGACTTACAGACTATCAAATGATTTAGATTGTCCCATTCGCCCAATTCATGCTGGTAGAGGGTGAGTTTCTCATTTTCATAAACCAAACTCGGAGATGCCATGTTACCCGCCTATGTATGCTTGTCGACCGCTGCCCTTTCAAATGATAAGTCATACTGTATACCATGGCGGAGCGGGGAAGGTTACTTATCGTCCTGCTCGCCGTGTTAATTATTTCCTCATTAATTCCTCACTCAAACGCTGAAAGAACCGATTCAAATGCGATTGAAATTCAAATCAATGAATTAGAAGAATCTTACATCGCTGGAGATACTATCCGATTCAATCCAATCTTGCTAAACCCCTCAAACGCTACTCAATTTCACAATGACCCATCTTGTGACTATGTATTCGAAATATATGATAATGACAATGCAATGGTATTCTCCTCAGCAAGCAAATGTAAGAAAATAGTTCAAGCCATCGAATTGCTTGAAGGAGAACAATTAGAATTGATGACGCATCTATGGGATTTCACAGATAACCGAGGGTTAGAACTTGCATCCGGCACATATACTTCTATTGTAAGGCATAGTTTCCTGCCTATTAGCGATTCTTCAACCTTCAATTATTATGCAAGCAGCACAGTTCCAAACGACATTGAAATAAAACACAACATAATTGACATTTCAAACGAGCGTTCTTCTGCATACTTAATCCAACTAATCATTCACAATCCTACCCCGAAGAAATTTGATGTTGGTGGTTTAAACTGTGACATTGTAATAAAAAGCAGTATAAATAGGCATATCTTATCAGATTGTCTAAAAAATATACACACCCTCCATCCTTATGAAAATCTCTACGTAGGGAGCCACATTTTCCAAGGCGATTGGCTTGAACAATCTGATGAGATTAAAATAGAGTTCACTGGTAGTAATCGATACAATCCAGTTCAATTACCAAATACACATATCTTGTTGCAAGGTGATAATTCATCGGAAAATGAAATCAACGTAACCGAACTTAATTACCGATTAATCAATGAAAGTGAGGGCCCATATCTGTCAATAGTAGCAGAATACGCCCCATCAAAATTGCTAGAGATTGATAACTGTTTGTTGGATCTCTATATCGCAAATGATTATGGTAAAATTGTTGAAGATGAACAAATAAATTTTTGTCGTTTGACTCCCAAAGAATCAACAGATTCCAAAGAAAA
>MDSZ01145950.1_pt1 | contig 10849 bp, 3 predicted proteins | sample 811201 | NCBI WGS metagenome assembly MDSZ01 (sample SAMN05326647, study PRJNA326480) | marine metagenome | isolation source: seawater | place: Indian Ocean: North | collected 2010
GATCACTATTGGTCTCAAAGAATTGAATGACATCAATCAAATCCTCATCAGGTTCTTGTCCGCGTATCGCCAATAGTGTTGAAAAATGATCATATGACGCCCAAACCTGGTGTCCTCTCAAATTTATTCCCTGATGTAATTGGTGTGCTGAAGCCATATTCTTTAATGCTACACGATAAACTGCCGCTCTACCTCTTAATCCAAAATCATCTCTAACTTCTTGTACACTTTCAAGAGCATCAACTTCATTTCCGAGACGTGAATTTTGGTGCAAGTGATGTCTATGGAACAGAGCTCGTTCAGCGATTTCTTGAGGTTGGGGATCAACAACACCCCCCCGGATCATCCGTTCACCAGCAAGTTTGAAACCTATATTTTCTAGAGCATTTCTTGTATCATCATCAAGTTCAGTTACTGGTTGACCATTGAATTGTGATAACACTGCAACATCAACAAGTTGGTCAGAATGGTTATCCAGTAATCTCTCGAATGCAACGCAGAACTCATCTAGATATGCATAAGGGATATGCATATCCTTGATTTCAAGATAATCATTTACCTTGAACATTAGAACCTTTCCAACAGGATCTACGCCTTTGAATATTGGCAAGTACCAACCGCGGTCTAGAACTGAACGAACTTCCCATATGAATCTTGAAACATATGGATCAGATTGGGTCAATATCCTAAGTTTTCTATCCTCTCTGCGGGGCGATTTGAGTAGTTTTACCTCCTCTGGCGCCATATAGAATGCTTCAGGATCGGGTACCAAAGCCATCACTTTGGATATGTCACCGCGCTTTTCTAAATTATGAAGTGCAGTTGCAAGTTCTTCAACACTTCTAGAGACATAGTATCTCAGAGTAAATGCCTTGACAGGACCGATTCTCTTAATCACTTCTAGTAGAGAATCTTCGAATGACATGGGCTCATATACGTCGATTACTCTATGGAACAAAGATAATCTTCTTCTCCTGCCTGCGACATCTTCGAACTGTTTTACAATGCATAATTGACGTTCCAAGTTGGATATTGCATTTTTTAGGTCCCTCTGTAGGGATTTGTAATCATCACCCTTAGGGAAATCTATCAAAATTTCCTGACGTGTTAAATTTTCACCCTTTGGGATTTTTTCCAAAACCAATTTTTCCATTTCTCCAAGCCATGGTTCAGGTTTAAGTCCCAATAACATTGGTAAATTTTCTATAGTCGTATATCCAATTCTATTATGCAGCAAACGCCCCATCAAGACATCTGAATCTAATTGTAAATCCTTCCAGTCAGCATACCTAAAGTCCTTAACTCTGTATAGCATTTCTTGCTGTTTTTGGAACAATATATGCTCATTAAACGCTGCAAAACCATCACTATGATCTCTGAAGGATTTTTCCATTACAAGGTTTTGGACCCACCTATATTCAACAACATCATCTTCTCCACCTGTTATTTTGTGCTCATCGACTTTCAGTATGAATTCTGCATCATCAGTTTGGGTGTAAAAGCCAACTGAGATAACATTTCTAACTTCGAGTTCATGTAAAATCGAATCAATTTGTTTTTGCGGGAAGGGTAAGCGTTCGTAAATCACATCTCCTGTAGCTGGTCCCTCACTACTTAACATCTCAATAATTTTAACACGTAATGCTTCATGCGGATCTGAGATTTTCATTTTTTCCCATTTAGTTGGCCTCGTTCCATCGAATTCCGTTGCAATTTCATAGTAGATGTCCTTGGTGTACAAATCCCGAACATCTTCTAATTCCTTTCCACCTGCAACGAATATGCATCCCAAGGTACCATGAATTTCTGCCATATAGGTAGAAAACCATTTGTCATCTAACTCATTCATTCCAGTTGATCTAAGTTTGGTAACCATTCCTTTTCCTGCTAATTCATTAATCCATTCTTTAATCAAATCATGACTGATACCGTCTAGTTTTTGTGCATACAATGGATTTTCCCAATCACGATTCAATCCTCCTCCTTTTGTCATAAGATGTAACATTGAATCAGAATCGTGTGGCTTGGGCACTTTATTCGCGTAATATTGCTTTAATTGCTCATCAGTTAGTTCAGTTGCTAAACTTCGATTACCTAGTAATCTCCTAAGTATCTCAGGATCTATGTCTTTTACCAAGAAAGCTCTTGTTTTCATTGAAAGTAAATCTTCAAATGTCGACATATACAAACTCATTCCTAGTTTACTTGGCACTGGGACTTTTGTATGCACTATCCTGACATCACTTTCTTTAGTTGCTTCTAGAAATTGTGTTAATCCTTTCAAATCAATATCGCCAAACATAATTTCTGCCTTAGCCTCCTTTATCAGTAAAGAGTCTTCAATCGAGCGGTGTTTCTGTAACAATGCATCAGCTCTTTGCTGGAATTGTTGAGGGCTTACTTCTTCAGCCCCGATTCGTTTTGGAATTATGAGTGATCTTCCAGCAACTTCTCGGAATCTTTTTGCGAAAATTTGTGTGGAAACAATGTATCTTTCAATAATTTCTATATGATTATTTGATGTAAATGACTCGTACATTTCCCTTGGGTCAATTTCTTGACTTGTTTTTAGCAACATTCCATTTTCATCGAATGATAATTCGAGTATCGCAATACCTGATTGTTCTGCTAATCCAGCCATAAAATATCCTAGCGCAGTGTTAAAACCACGCCCACGGCATGTTGTTATTAGGTATGTAGGCATACCACCACTTACAATTTGTTCAACAATTATTCTGTTAGGCTCAGGTACCTGAAATGAATCAAGATTATGCTCTTCTAAATGTCTTGCAATCGTATTTGCAACAAGTTCAGAGAGCCCATATGCATCACGCAATATAGTTCTTGGATCCATTTGTCGTCTTAGAGCGTTAGAACAATTACCGATAAGGTTTAGTAAAGCACCTGATAATTCCCTAGACCTACTTCTTGCTTCTCCAGACCACGACGGAACAGTTGGACGATGTCCTGTAATTGAGGCTACATTTACTCGCGTCCCTTGTATGTTTGTAACTCTGTAAGTAGAACCACCGAGCAAAATAACATCTCCACCGCGTAAATTTGCGACGAAAGATGAAGATAGTTGACCAAGAATACTACCTTCAGCATTGAACACAAGGTATGAATTATCTGGCGCTATAGTTCCAATGTTTGTATAATAGATCATTCTAGAGTATCCGCGCTTACCATAGAGATTTTCTTCCCAATCAATCCATACACGCCTTTCTTCATCGAGCATGTCTAGAACTTCAATGAAATCATCGTATTCTAAATCTCTGTATGACCATGTGCTCTTGACAATTTCAAAAGCTTCATCCATATCACGGTCATTAATTATAACAAGTCCGATTAGAAACTGTGCTAAAACATCAAGGCAATTTTCAGGAAAGTCTAACTTGTCCATCTCACCAGTTTGAATAGCAGCCTGCAAAGCTGCTAGTTCAATCAGGTCATCTATACTTGATGGAAGGAGTCTCGCTCTAGGAATTCCTCCTACATGGTGCCCGGCTCTTCCAATTCTTTGCAGTGCGGTTGCAATATCTCCTGGAGAACCTACTTGTATCACAAGATCTACTGAACCAATATCTATTCCCATTTCAAGTGATGATGAAGTTACGACAGCACGAAGATGTCCTTGTTTCAGTTTTCTTTCCACATCATGTCGTATGGTTTTATCCATTGAGCCATGATGCCCAGATACCAATTCTCCCAAATAAGGCCGCAGTCTTTGTACTAAAGTTTCAGTCATTTTACGAGTATTTGCAAAAACTAATGTTGTATTGTGTGCGCTGATTAGGTCTGCAATAATTTCTACATTCATTTCGAGAACTTTCATTACAGATAAATCACTGAATTTATTCGAACAAAGAGTTATGTCTAGATCAAGTTCCCGTGCCCCACTAACCTTTGCAATCATAACTTGTTGTTTACCATCTCTACTTTCTCTGTCATCACTTGCAACTAGATACTCTGCAACCTTTTCTAGTGGTTCCATTGTTGCAGAAATTCCGATTCTCTGTACAGGTTTTACTAATATTGTGTCAAGTAATGAAATTGTTAGCGCCAGGTGCACTCCCCGCTTAGTAGGAACTAATGAGTGCATTTCATCGATAATTATCCACTCAACATTAGAAACAATGGGCTGAAATCTTGGTGAAGATATTGCTATAGCCATGCTTTCTGGCGTAGTGATCAAAATATGCGGAGGTTTTCTCAGCATTTTTTGCCTCTCAGATTGGGGAGTATCACCTGTTCTTAATCCGACTCTAATCTTACCTTGAGCTCTATCAGGGAGATATTTTTCTTCTATTTCAGCTAATGGACCTATCAGATTTTTTTGTATATCGTTAGCTAATGCCTTTATTGGAGATATGTATAGACAATACACTCTATCCTCCAATGTATTATCTTGTGCATGCCGTATCAATTTGTCAATGATGCTAAGAAATGCTGTAAGAGTTTTACCGGAACCAGTCGGAGAACACAATAATAGATGCTCTCCTTTAATTATTGAAGGAATTGCAAGTTTTTGAGGGCGAGTAAAGTCCGGGAATTTATCTTTGAACCAATTTCTTACAGGCTGACATAGCGTATCCAACAACTCTTCAGTTTCCATTGGATTATCTAAGTATGTTATCTCTGCCAAAAAATTTCACTACTCGCGTGGTTGCATAGCGTACATGAGGAGTTGATGAATATTTGCCTACATTTTACAGACAATAATGGCGATAACAACATAGGTTGAAAATCGAACTAATGTTATACGATTTTATAGATTCCCTCATGTACCCCTTATTCTACGCATGTACATGGAGAACTTTTCTTCTGACCGCATGAACCGTTTAGCGGGGATGCTGAAAAGAAGAGGAATTATTCTTCCTGCTTTTGAAATACATGGTGGCGCAGCTGGACTTTATGATTTTGGACCTGTTGGAGGGCGATTAAGATCCAAGGTCATATCATCTTGGTTAGAGCATTGGTTGAAATTAGGAAATATTGTAGAAATTTCCTGCCCGACTGTCACACCATTTCCTGTTCTTGAGGCAAGTGGGCATGTTGGTGAATTTAGCGATTATCTTACTGAGTGTAATAATTGTAATGAGGCAAGCCGTGCTGATCACTTGATAGAAGATGAGTATCCTAATGCAGATTCATTTACGCTTCAAGAGTTATCTAAATTGATTACAGATTTAAATCCTAAATGCCCAAATTGTAACACTTCTGATTGGGGTGAAATTGTAGCTCAAAATCTAATGTTTAACACAAAAATTGGGGCTGGTACATCAGGCAGGCAAGCTTTTTTGCGGCCGGAAACGGCCCAAGGAATGTTTACATCATTCCCTTCCATTTATCGACACTTCAGAGAAAGGTTACCGTTCGGTGCAGTTCAAACAGGAAAGGGATATAGAAATGAGATATCCCCTCGCCAAGGAATGATAAGACTACGCGAATTCAATATGGCTGAACTGGAATATTTTATTGATCCTGATTCTAAAATCAATCATGATTTTAGTAAGTGGGATCATGAAGTTACACTAGTCGCAGATGGCATTGGCGAAATTAAGATGCCTATTAGCGATGCAGTGTCAAATGGTACGATACGACACCCGACTGTTGGTTATTTCATGGGACTTACTATGGATTTTCTAATTTCAGTGGGTATTAATCCTGAACTTCTTAGATTCCGTCAACACGAATCTAATGAAATGGCACACTATGCGCAGGATTGTTGGGATGTGGAGATTTTTGGTTCATATGGATGGATTGAATGTGTAGGAATTGCTCACCGTGGCTGTTACGATTTAGAAGCCCACGAAAATGCCACAGGCCAGCGTCTTAGAGCATGGAGATCATATAAGGAATCTAAAGTTGAAAATATCGATATGTGGACAACAGATGGGGCAACAGCCGGTCCTGCATTCAGATCACTCGCAGGTAAAGTCAAATCTGTAGTAGAAAATCTACCTATTGATACTAGTTTCCCTCTAAAAATATCAATCGACTCCGAAGATGTTGAGATACTCCCCGTCCATGTTAAACGAGTTCAAAAAACGGATACTATTTCTGGAGAATGGTTTATTCCTCACGTGATAGAACCAGCCTTTGGAATAGACAGAATAATTTGGCATATAATTGATCATGCATATATTGAACTTGAAAAATCTGGTGAACCTTATAATCTTCTCAGGCTGAATAATTCTGTTTCTCCAATCGATTTCGCTGTTCTGCCACTATTTGAAAAGGATGGAATGGATGTAATTGCAAATAACATACACCAAGAAATTTGTTCAAAAAAAGGCATTTATTCAATATATGATGCGAGTGGTTCTATTGGTAGACGTTATGCAAGGGCTGACGAGATTGGAATCCCCTGCTGTATAACTATCGACCATGAATCTGTAACTGATGGTACTGTGACTTTAAGAGATAGAGACTCCGGCGAGCAAAGACGTGTAAAAATTGATGAATTATTTTCATAATTTCACGAAGGTTCAAGGAGCCCCTTCCAATCGATAGACTATGGTTAGCGATTGGACTGAACGCTACCGTCCTTCAAGTGAAAGGAACCTTGAAGGTAACGAAGATAAAAGGAAAACCATTCGTTCTTGGCTAGATGATTGGAAAACCGGAAGACCCGAAAAACCAGGATTGTTATTGATTGGGCCCCCCGGAGTTGGAAAAACATCAGTAGCTCGAGCTATCGCATCAGACATGGGGTGGAATGTTATAGAATTGAATGCATCAGATTCTAGGAATGCTGCAGCCATAAGAAAAGCAGCAACTCATGCATCAACCCACGGATCACTTTTCAATATTGGTTCAGAAAATGAAAAGAAGACCTTGATATTACTCGATGAGGTTGACCATTTATCTGGTGGATTACGCGAGGTGAGCCAGGATAGAATTGACTCAATAGTAATGGGTGATGAAAATTCTTCAGTAAAAGAATTCAAGGGCGATAGTGGCGGTAAAGCAGAACTGATAAACTTGCTAAAATCTACTAGACAACCAGTAATTCTTGCTTGCAATAATGAAATGGGTCTTTGGGGTAAATCCAATTGGAGAAATACGAGAGACAGATTCGCAAAATTTGTAAAAATGATAAGATTTGAAAGGGCCTCTAGTTCGGCAATAAGAAGAATCGCATTACGTGTTTTGAAAGAAGAAGGATTCACTGCCGATCCCGGAGCAATCGATGCAATAGTAGAAAATAATCCGGGTGACCTTCGTGCATTAATTCGGGATTTACAAGTAATGTGTAGTGTTAGCAGCGGCAATATAAACAAAGATTTAGTGCTTGAAAATTTAGAAATTAGTACGCGTGATCAGTCAGTGGATATTTTTCCTGCTTTGGGGGAATTGTATAAGGCCAATACAGCAGCTGCAGCTAGAAAGTCAGGAATAAAATTTGATAAAAGTCCCGATGAAATGGTTGCATGGATTTCTTGGAATAACGTTACCGTTTTGAATGATTATGATGTTATAAGAAGGGGTTCGAAATCACTTTGTTTAGCAGATAATTTACTTACTACTAAATACAGAAATACGGCACACAGGTCTAGTTATTGGAGTTCAAATCTTTCAAATTTGAGTGCTAGTGTAATTTCTCCGAAACCTGTTGAAGGTAGGGTGTTTTGTTCACGACCTAGTTTCTTGAAATACAGAGCTGCGCTCATGCGGCAATCTATAATTGAAAGATTGGCAAAAACTTGTGGTTGTTCCAAGAAAGCTGTTAGAGAAGAATTATTGCCTTCACTCATTTCTATACAAGATTCAAATGGAGATGATTTTTCAATTTCAATTTCTTTAGGATTATCTCCTGAAGAACATGCAGCAATTTGTGGATTAAAAGTATCTCATAGATCCGTGAAAGAATTAATGGAGAGATATTCTCATGATTTGGACATCCATTCTACACCGTTACAAGATGAAACTTTTACTCCTGTGCAAAATGCAAATGAAATTATCGAAAGTGAAGTTGAATCAAATCCAAAAGGCCAACAGAAACTGTTTTGATTACTTTTTTCTTTCTTCCATCTTTTCAAACAAATCGCGCATCAGTTTTACTGATGCTCTCCCAGGTTGTTCACGTTCTTCTCTCACCCATATTCTCCTATTGAATAGCAGGATGGCAGTCATTAATTCCAGACGTCCAAACCACATCAAAATCGAGGTAATAATTAGAGATGGAGTGCCCATGTCAGCCCAAGTATTCGATGGACCATAATCACCCAGTGTTGGTCCTGTGTTACCTAGAGATGATGCGACTACTGCAATAACAGATTCAAAATCAGCATCTGGCATTGTTAAAGCAATCAATATGCTCGAAATCGCAAAAATAGCAGTCCAAACAAATAACATTCCCACTACGAGATCAATTCTATCTCTCTCTACAACTTCTCCATTCATTTGGATTTTAACAATTCTATTTGGTTGGACAATTCTGCCAATTTCTCGCCAAGCAATTTTGAAGGCTAAAATTACTCTCATCAATTTTAGTCCACCACTTGTTGAACCAGCACATGCGCCGACTATCATTAATAGGAATAGGAAAATATGTGTTACCACTGGCCACAACATATAATCTGTAACTGTATATCCTGTAGAAGTGCCTATCGATACAACTGTGAATAATGAATTGAAGAATTGTTCATCGAACCCTCCTCCTTGCGACATCAGAGCTATAAATACAAATAATGAAGTGATAATAATGATACTAATGTAACTCCTTCCCTCTTGATCTTTGGCCACTTTATCCCACTGTTTTTCCCAAGCAAGCCAAATAAGAGTGAAATTAACTCCAGCAAGGAACATAAAAATAATGATTATACTTTCTATTACAAAACTATCATAATAACCTATAGAGGCATCATGAGTTGAAAATCCACCTGAAGGCATTGTTGTCAATCCATGATTAATAGCATCGAATGCACTCATATCTCCAATACCCCATAATAATAACATTTCGAGAGCGGTTAGTACAATGTAAATGGTCCATAATGCCAAGGCAGTTTGTTGTAATCGTGGGCGTAACCTCGATAATGATGGCCCGGTTAACTCTGCTCTAGCTAATGCCATGCCTCCGCCTAAAACTCGAGACAGGAGCATTAATCCAAGCATAATTATCCCCATTCCTCCTAACCATTGCGTCAAAGATCGCCATAGAAGTATACCTTTTGGCTGACTATTTATACAATCACCAACATTTGGTATACAATTTGGACTCATACTTCCTTCAATTACAGTTGCACCCGTAGTAGTAAAACCACTCATAGATTCAAACCATGAATTTACAAATCCTCTTGCTATATCTGCCATTGCAACTTGATCTGTAAATGGCCCGTTGAATACACCACCTAGCCAAAATGGAAAGGCTCCTATGAATACAGCAACCGGCCATGCGAGAGCTACTGCAGCAAAAGCCTCTCTATCTCTCAAGCGTTCAGTGGTATCAGATCTGACAAAAGCAGTTAATAATCCGCCTCCAATAGTCCCAGAAAGTATTGTCGGAATAAGAAATGCTCTCAATGCAATATCGAATCCGTCCAACCACCAAGTCACAAGAAAACTAAACGTCAAAGGAACAATCATGGCCAGTAATGTCCAACCAACTATCAGTGATAGTACATCTCGTCGCATCAATTCACACCTTGAATTTCTTTTCCAAGTCATCTATTCGATCCGGTGGTAAAAATATAGTTAATCTATCACCATCAAGCAATGTCTTACTAGGACTAGGGCGTAATGTCTCCCATTCATTATTTGGATTCCTCCTTTGTATAAATGCAACTTTACACCAATCAGGAATTCCTGATTTCTCTAAGGACTTACCTTCAAATTTTAGTTTGGAAGTAATGGGGACGCATACTCCTATAACATCAGGAATACTTGATAGAACTGCATACGGACCTGGTAATTCGGAATGAATTCTTGACAGAATTGTATCAACTGCAACACGTTTTCTATCCACGGAAAATGTAATCCCCATCCTTTTCACGACATTAACTAAATCAGCATCATATAGAATCAATCCTGTCCTCTCTACTCCTAAATCTATTGCTAATAGTGCCGCAGCTATAGACTCATGATCATTATCTAAAGTTGCAAAAACAATATCGTGTGATGAAATTTCTAGTTCATTTAGTAGATCTTTATCGAGATGATCCCCATGTATGATTTCACAATTTGAAATATTGCCGATTTGTGAACCTGCAATCAAATTTGCTTTTTGTAAATCTCTTTCAACTATAGTGACACTAGCACCAACATTTAACCAGGCTTCAGCAGACCTTATCCCTATTAATCCGCCACCAAAAATTGCCACTTTGGGCTTATTTGGAAAATCAACAGCTCTATGCCCAAATATTCGAAGAATTCGATTAAATGAAACTTCACCCGCTGTCGCTATTGCAATTTTATCTTCAGGCAGGATTTGATCATCATCATTAGGTACCTTTCCCGGAGAACCGTCCCTCTTTAACCCCACAATTAGAGGTAAACCACCTTCGATATTTTCTGATGAATCTCTAATTGTTCTATGAAGTACGCTACCTGCCTCGGAAGTCACACCTAACTCCACTACAAATGCATCTGCTTGGAATGGGATAACTTCAGTCAATGATGGAGATCTCAATCCAGACATCAATCTTTCAATGGCACCATTAATTGGATCGACTACATGATCCACTCCTGCCCAAGAAGATAATTTACCGGAGGCATGCTCTCCTGTAAAATTTTGATTCCGAATACGACATATTGTCATCAACTCACTCTTTCCACCTGTTGCTTCTTGATGTGCGTGTTTAGCTAATGCACATGATAAAATATTTCGTTCATCAGAATTTGTTGC
>MDSZ01190899.1_pt1 | contig 10849 bp, 13 predicted proteins | sample 811201 | NCBI WGS metagenome assembly MDSZ01 (sample SAMN05326647, study PRJNA326480) | marine metagenome | isolation source: seawater | place: Indian Ocean: North | collected 2010
AGATAAAAATAAATATAGAGCTATTTCAGATTTTATATCAGGAATGACTGATAGATATGCAATTAACTTAGATAAGAATTTTAAATGAATATTTTTGATAAATATTTGGATAATATAAAAAAAATTTTATTAGATCTTTCTAAAAATGGAGATTTAATTTTACCTGATACACTTGACGGAATTACAGCAGAGATACCACCCTCTAAATTTGACAGTGACATTTCTACAAATGTTGCGATGGTTTTATCTAAATTAAATAAAAAATCTCCTATTGATCTTGCTAATATTTTAATTGAACAAATGAAAGAGACGGATAAATTGATTGATGAAATATCTATAGTAAAACCAGGTTTTATTAATATTAAGTTTAAACCAATATTTTGGACAAATTTTATTAAAGAAATTATCCAAAATTCTGAGACTTTTGGAATAAATAATAAAGAAAATAAGAAAAATTATTTAATCGAATTTGTTTCAGCAAATCCAACTGGACCTTTACATGTTGGTCATTGTAGAGGTGCAATTTTAGGTGATGTGATTGCAAATGTTTTATTGTTTAATAAACATAAAGTAACCAAAGAATATTACGTAAACGATTACGGAAATCAGATAATTAATTTTACAAAATCTGTTTATTTTAGAATTAGAGAAATTTCTTTTAACGAACCATTTCCAATTGACAATGAAGATCTTTACCCTGGAGATTATATAATTGATTTTGCAAAAAATATTTTAATATCTAATAAAGAAATTGATTTTGAAAATTTTGAAAATATTTCTGAAAAATTGACGGTATTATCAATTGGGGAAGCATTAAATCTGATCAAAAAAAATCTTAATAGTCTCGGTGTTAATCATGATAATTTCATTAGTGAAAAAAAATTAGTAACAAACCGAGAAGTTGAAAAAGTAATTAATTATCTTCAAAAAAATAAATTTGTTTTTAAAGGAAAAATCAAAGGTCCAGCTGGAGAAGATAACAATAAATGGATTGAGAGGGAGCAATTGCTCTTTAGGTCGACTGATTTTGGTGATGATAAAGATAGAGCCTTACAAAAATCTGATGGAGCTTGGACTTATTTTGCTAGCGATGTTGCTTACCATAAAAATAAATTAGATAGAAAATTTGACCAACTAATTAATATTTTAGGAGCTGATCATGCAGGTTATATCAAAAGAATTTCATCATCAGTAGAAGCTTTATCTAATTCAAAAAATAAATTAATTTGTAAAGTAAGCCAGCTCGTTAAACTTATTAAAGATAAACAACCTTTTAAAATGTCTAAAAGAAAAGGGGACTATATAACTGTTGATGATTTAATAAATGAAGTTGGTAAGGATGCAACAAGATTTATTATGTTAAATAGAAGTAGTGATGTTGAATTAGATTTTGATTTTGATAATGTAATTGAAAAATCTAAGGATAATCCACTTTATTATGTTCAATATTGCTATGCGAGAATAGCTTCAGTTTATAGACATCTAGAAAAAGACTTAAAATCAGAATTAAGAATTGAAAAATATGATTTTGAATATTCAAAAGATGAAATAAATATTTTAAAGAAAGTGTCAGAATGGCCAAAGTGTGTAGATATATCAAGCAAAAAACTTGAACCACATCGTATTCCAACTTATTTATATGAATTAGCTTCTTTATTTCATTCATATTGGAATTTAGGTAAAGATAATTCTGAAAAAAGATTTATCAATGATCAGAAAAAAATTTCTAACGATAAATTAGTTTTTCTAAAAGCAATCTCGAACGTAATTAAATCTGGTATGGATATAGTTGGCGTCTCTCTCCCTGAAAAAATGTAATGATAAAAGAAATAAAATATTTGATATTTATATTCATTATTATTTTATTTATTTTTCTAACAGGAAAATATTACTTTTCTGATGATAATAAAAAAAAATCACATAGAGCCTTTAATGAAATTGATAAAAAAATAAAAATTTACAGTGAAAAACTTCCTCTTTTAAAAGATGATACAAAAAACATTATAGAGTATGTTGAAACCTCTAATAATAAGAATAAAAAAAGATTTAATTTTTGGAAATTATTTGAAGCCAATGAATAATCGTCGATCATTTATAGTTGGTATTAAAACTTTAAAATTATCTAACAGGGAAAAAATTTTTTTGAAAAAATATAAACCTTGGGGTGTCATTTTATTTACAAGAAATTTAAAAAATATTAATCAAGTTTCAAAATTAACTAAAAGTATAAGATTAATATTTAGAGATAATAGATACCCAATTTTAATAGATCAAGAGGGTGGTAGAGTAAATAGACTTAAAAATATTATTGCATTCGAAAGTTTTACGTCTGAATTTTTTGGAAAGAAATTTCTTCAAAACTCAATGAAATTTAAATCATTTTATAAATTGTTTATAGATAAAACCTCTCATTTGCTAAGATTAATGGGTATAAATATTAATACAGTACCAGTTTTAGATTTAAGAGTAAAAGGTGCATCTAATGTTATTGGTGATAGAGCCTTTTCTAAAAATCCAAAAATTGTATCAAAAATTGGAAATTTCTGCATTAATTTCTATCATCAAAATCAGATAGGAACTGTCATGAAGCATATCCCTGGGCATGGATTGGCAAAAGTTGATAGTCATAGTTTTACACCTATTGTTTATAAAAAAACTGATTATTTAATGAAGAAAGATTTTGCAGCTTTTAAAAGAAAAAAAACTTTTTTTGCAATGACTGCACATATTATATTTAAAAATATAGATGATATAAATACTGTTACTCACTCAAAAAAAATGATTAAATTAATTAGAAACAAAATTGGATTTAAAAACATTCTAATTTCCGACGATTTATCAATGAAAAGTTTAAAAAATAATTTAAAGCAAAATACAATCAAAACGTTTAATGCTGGTTGCAACCTGGCATTACATTGTAATGCAAATTTAAAAGAAATGGAGATTGTTGGAAAAAATTCTCCATTAGTAGATAAATTTATTATTAAAAAAACATCACAATTTTATAAAATTTTGGGATAATATTATTTAATGTTAAAAAATGATTCAGTCTTATTTAAAGTTGACGTTGAAAATTATAATGGTCCACTTGAAGTTTTGCTTGATTTAGCTAAAGCACAAAAAGTTAATCTAGAGGATATTTCAATTACTAAATTAGCAGATCAATTTCATGATTTTATCACTAATGAAAAAAACTTAAATTTGGAAATTGCATCTGAATATTTATTAATGGCTACTTGGTTAGCTTATTTAAAATCTAAATTGTTATTACCAGGAACCCCTGAAGAAGAATTTAAAGTTCAAGAAGTAGCAGAAAAATTAAAACTTCAATTAAAAAAATTGGAATTGATAAGATTATTATCTGACCAAATGTTAAAACGAAAAAGACTTGGTAAAGAGATAAGATCAAGAGGCATGAAAGCTGGAATAAGCCCAATCTATAATAGTGAATATAAATTAAACTTATTTGAATTATTAAAAACATATTCATCTATAATTATGACAAAGGATTTTCAAAAAATGAATATTCCTAAGCTTCCGGTTTTTACTACAGAAGAGGGAATCAAGACAATAAGAGATTTTTTTGGAAAATTAATGGACTGGAAAAAATTGGATGATTTGATACCAAAAAATTTTAAAAAAAACTCAAAATATAAAAAAACTGGAAAAGCAGGTATTTTTGCTGGTTCACTTGAACTTGTTAAAGAAGGAAATTTAAAAATAAAACAAAAAGATTTGTTTGCTGAGATTTATGTAAGAGAAAATAAATGATAAAAAAAAAATTAAAAAAAAAAGATAATGTAATAAATTTTCCATCAAAATTATCACCTGTTGAAAAAGAGGTGGAAGCAATAATTTTTGCTGCTGCAGAACCATTAGATGTTGAGACTATTCAAAATAAAATCACAAAAAAAATTGATGTTGAAAAAGTTTTATTAAAACTTCAATTAGAATATTCTGATAGAGGTATTAATTTAGTTTGTATATCAAAGAAATGGTCATTTAGAACATCACCAAATTTATCAAATTTAATGACACAGGAAAAAACTGTAGAAAAAAAATTATCGCGTGCTGCTATTGAAACACTTGCTATTATTGTTTACCATCAACCTGTAACAAGAGCTGAGATTGAAGAAATAAGAGGCGTTGCTTTTGGCACAAATACACTTGAAATTTTGATGGAATTAAACTGGGTAAAACCAGGTGGTAGAAAAGACATTCCAGGTAAACCTATTCAATATGTGACAACAGATGATTTCCTCAGTCATTTTAATTTACAAAAATTATCTGATCTTCCAACAGTAGATGAATTAGGTGCGGCAGGACTCATTGATAGTACTAATATCGATAATGCAATTTTTGGAACTGGAAAATTCTATAAAGAAAAACAAGATGATAAAAAAGATGACATTTACTCAAATATTGATGAAATGTTGAGTGGCACGCTAGATTCTGAAGATAACAAATGAACTGGTAATTTTTATTACTAAAAAAAAGATACTTTAAAATTGAAGATAAAAAGGTTATAAGAAATCTATGAGCATTGGAATTTGGCAAATAGCAATAGTTGTGATACTTGTAGTATTACTATTTGGTAGAGGGAAAATTTCTAGCCTCATGGGAGATGTAGCAAAAGGAATTAAAAGTTTTAAAAAAGGTATGGCGTCTGATGTAACTGAAGATACTGAACCTAAAAATATTTCCGACGATAATCAAGATTCAAATAATAAAGAATAAACCACATGCCTACTATTGGTTGGTTTGAGATTTTAATCGTAATAGCAATAGCAATTATTGTGCTTGGGCCTAAAGATTTTCCAATTATGTTAAAAAAAGTTGGTTCTTGGATAGGAACTGCAAAAAAATATATCAATAACATACAAAATGAAGTTTCAAATATTGATATCGAAAATAATCAAATTGATAAAAAAGAAGAAAAAAAAGATGAATCATGATGATAAAGACGGTGGATTTATTAGCCATCTTGCAGAATTAAGAAAACGATTAATCCATAGCTTTGTATTTTTATTAATTTTTTTTGTAACATGTTATTATTTTGCTGAACAGTTATATGGATTTTTAGTAGAACCATTTGCTAAAGCTGTAAAAGATGATGGTTCTGACAGAAGATTAATTTTTACTGCTTTACAAGAAACATTTTTAACATATTTAAAAGTTTCTTTTTTCACTGCTTTTTTTGTAACCTGTCCATTTATATTAATGCAAATTTGGAAATTTATTGCACCAGGTCTTTACAAACATGAAAAAATTGCAATCTTACCTTACTTAGTTTTAACACCTATATTATTTTTACTTGGCGGAATGCTAGTCTATTATTTGATAATGCCACTTGCTATTAAGTTTTTCTTATCTTTTGAAAGCACTGGAATATCTACGACTTTACCAATTCAATTAGAGGCAAAAGTAAATGAATATTTATCATTAATAATGAAATTAATCTTTGCATTTGGTATAAGTTTTCAATTACCTGTAGTTTTAAGTTTACTGGCAAGAGTTGGTCTGGTTGATTCTGTCTTTTTGAAAAAAAGAAGAAAATATGTTGTTGTCATTATATTTGCTGCTGCTGCGCTCTTAACTCCACCAGATCCTATTACTCAAATAGGTTTAGCAATACCTTTACTAATTTTATATGAATTATCGATATTTTCTGTAAAATTAATTGAGAATAAAAATTTAAAAAACTCCGATGCATAATTTAAAAGAAATAAGAAAAAATTTTGATAATTTTGAAAAAGCTCTAAAAAGAAGATTTGTAGACATTGATTTTAAAAAATTAAAAGATCTTGATAAGCAAAATAGAGAATTTATTCAAAAAAAAGAAATTTTGGAAAAAGAAAAAAAAGATATTTCAAAATCAAAAGACAAATCTTTATTTGAAAAATCAAAAGAAATTTCTTCAAACATTGATAAGATCAATAAAGAACAAAAATCTATTAAAAATGATTTGGAAAAAATTTTATCTAATATACCAAATATTCCCCATCAAGATGTTCCAAATGGAAAAGATGAAAATGAAAATGTTGAAATAGATAAATCAGGAAATATACCTCAATTTGATTTCAAACCTAAATCTCATTATGAGCTCGGTGAAAATTTAAAGATGCTTGATTTTGATTTAGCTACAAAAACAACTGGATCAAGATTTGTTTTTGTAAAAGATAAATTAGCTCTTTTAGAGAGAGCTCTTTCCAATTTTATGTTAGATATTCACACAACTAAAAATGGTTACAATGAAATTTCTCCACCATTATTTGCCTCTGAAAGTACAATGTATGGTACTGGTCAGCTCCCAAAATTTGAAAACGATCAATTTGAAATTAAACTTGAAGAAAAAACAGAAAGAAAATTTTTAATACCAACCGCCGAAGTAATACTAACTAATATTGTAAAAGATAAAATTTTAGATTTAAGAAATTTACCTATGAGATTTGTTGCATCCACTCCTTGCTTTAGAAAGGAAGCTGGAAGTTACGGTAAGGATACTAAAGGAATGATAAGACAACATCAATTTTATAAAGTTGAGTTGGTGAGTATCGTTGAACAAGAAAAATGCATAGAAGAGCTTGAAAGAATGACAAAATGTGCCACTGGGATTTTAGATCTACTTGAGTTGCCATATAGAAAGATAATTTTGTGCAGTGGCGATATGGGTTTTAGTGCTGAAAAAACATATGATATTGAAGTTTGGTTACCTTCTGAAAATAAATATAGGGAAATTTCATCTTGCTCATCTTGTTCAACTTTTCAGGCTGTAAGAATGAAAACTAGATACAAAAATCAAAACAAAGAAACATTATACGTGGGCACTTTAAATGGCAGTGGATTGGCTGTTGGCCGAACGCTTATTGCAATTTTAGAAAATAATCAGCAAAAAGATGGTTCAATAACTATACCTAAAGTTCTTAGACCTTATATGAAGAATTTAGAAAAAATTTCACTCAATTAAAGTTGTTTTAATTCAATAGATAGTATAAATATTCTTTTTTAATTAAGGAGTTTTATGGAAAGTTCAGGAATAGGCCAATTTATACCACTAATACTAATCTTTGTTATTTTTTATTTTTTCTTAATAAGACCTCAACAAAAAAAAGTAAAAGAACATAAGGCAATGGTGGAAGGTTTAAAAAAAGGCGATAAAATTGTTACATCAGGAGGAATAACCGGAACTATTACAAGAGTTGTGGATAATGATAAAATTGAAGTAGAGATTGCTGAAAATGTAACTGTTGAAGTAATTAGAGGCACAGGAGTTCAAAGTTTGATGAATTCCCAAGAAGTAAAAAAATAATTTTCGTTTAAATAAAGTGTTATATTTTTCTAAATTAAGAATAACTTTTATAATTTTAATATCCTTTTTTTTTATTTTATTTGCCTCATCAAATTTATTTAAATTAGATAATGATATTTTTGATAAGAAGATAAATTTAGGTTTAGATTTACAAGGTGGATCTTATTTATTGTTAGAAATTGATAATACACCTGTAATAGAACAAAAACTTCAAAATTTATCATTAACAATTAGAAATTATTTTAAAGAAAAGAATATTAGAATAAATAATTTAAGAATTATAAATCAAAAGCTTACATTTTCTGTTATTGAAGAGCATAAGCAAAATATATTAGAAGTGTTCACAGATGAAGAAAGTGACCTTAATCCATATTATCCTAGATTTAAATCTCATGAGCTTGATATAGAAGAAAAAGATAATTTATTTTTTGTTAATTATTCAAGACAGGGTTTAATTGAACTTAAGACATCATCACAAGACCAAGCTTTAGAAATTGTAAGAAGAAGAATTGACGAAATAGGCACCAATGAACCAAATATTCTTAAACGCGGTAATGACAGAATTTTAGTTGAGTTACCTGGTTTAGATGACCCGATGAGAATCAAGTCGCTATTAGGTAAAACAGCAAATTTAACATTTAGATTTGTTACAAATAATAATGAGGATTCATTTGGAGCAGAAAAACTGATGTATGAAGATAACTCAGAAGAAGCAATTGTTAGTAAAAGAATAATTTTAAGTGGTGATAATCTTTTAGATGCCCAGCCAAGAATGAATAATGAAACAAATGAAACTGTAGTAACTTTTACACTAGATAGAGTAGGTGCTAAAAGATTTGGTAAAGCTACCTCAACTGGTATAGGAAAACAATTAGCAATTGTTTTAGATGGTAAAATAATAAGTGCCCCAGTAATAAGAGACACCATAGCTAGTGGGTCAGGACAGATCAGCGGAGGTTTTACTTTTCAATCTGCAACTGACCTTGCTTTATTACTAAGATCAGGTGCTTTACCTGCACCTTTAAATATTATCGAAGAAAGAACCGTTGGTCCTGATTTGGGAGAGGATTCGATTAAAGCTGGAATAATAGCACTAGTTATTGGTTTTATTCTTGTAATTATTTTTATCCTTATAAAATATAAAATATTCGGAATTATAACTAATTTTACACTGGTAATAAATCTGTTTTTCTTAGTTGGTATTTTAACAATTTTTGAAGCAACTCTAACCTTACCGGGTATAGCTGGAATAATTTTAACTGTAGGTATGGCAGTTGATGCTAATGTCTTAATATTCGAAAGAATTAAGGAAGAGTTGAAAAATGAAAAAAATATTTTAATAGCATTTGATAGTGGTTACACTAAATCAAGAACTGCAATTTTAGATGCAAATATAACTACATTATTGGCTGCCATAATACTATTTTTTATGGGATCTGGTCCTATAAAAGGATTCTCTCTTACATTGGGTATAGGAATTTTTACAACACTTTTTTCAGTCTATTATATAGCAAGATTATTAACTGTTTTATATGTTTCAAAAAATAAAGAAAAAGAGGGAATAATTTAGATGATTGCATTCAATAAATATTATAATCAATTCAATATACTTTCTATTGGCTTAGTAGTTGTCTCATTAATTTTTTTAACATTTAAAGGATTGAATTTTGGAATTGATTTCAAAGGTGGAACACTTATCGAATTAAGGTCAAATGACACAAAAATAAACGTTTCATCTTTAAGAGATAATTTAAATCAAATGAAATTAGGAGATGTTTCAGTGAAAAACTTTGGAAATGAAACAGATTTTTTAATTAAATTTGAGATAAATAATAATAAAAACGTTATAGAGGAAATTAAAACTAATTTAGATAATTCTTTTGGTAATAATTTTACATTTAGAAGAGTTGAAAATGTTGGTCCAAAAGTAAGTGCTGAATTATTAAGAAGTGGCGTAATAGCTATTTCCGTAGCTTTATGTTTGATGTTAATTTATATTTGGATAAGATTTGAATGGCAATTTAGTCTTGGAGCAATATTAGCTTTATTTCACGATGTTATAGTAACATTGGGTTTATTTTCTTTGCTTGGTCTTGAGATTAATTTATCGATCATTGCAGCTGTATTGACTATAGTTGGTTATTCCATGAACGATACAGTAGTTATTTTTGATAGAGTTCGAGAAAATTTAAGGAAGTATTCTGATATCAAAATTTATGAATTAACAAACATTTCAATAAATGAAACATTATCTAGAACATTGATTACATCAATCACTACTTTATTAGCACTGTTATCAATATTCTTTTTTGGTGGTGAAATTCTTAAAGGTTTTTCTCTTGCAATGATATTTGGAGTAATTTTTGGAACATATTCTTCTATTTATATTGCAAATACAGTTTTAGTCAGACTCAAAGTTTCTCAAAAAACAGTTCTAAGAGAAGATAATAATTAATATAAATTTTGAGCTGCTACCATTGTAAGCAGCATTGGAAGTGATAACAATGTATTTGTCCTAGAAAATAACATAGCTGTTTTTGCTGACTTAGCTTTTAATTCTGGATCACACTCTACAATACCTAAAGCTCTTTTTTGATTTGGCCAAATAACAAACCAAACATTAAAAGCCATAATAATACCTAACCACATACCTAGCCCTATAGCTGTATGTTTTGGAATTCCTGACCCAATACTAAGTGTCATAGCATCATGAAGATATCCATTAAGACCAGCAAGTATTAATCCTGATAATATTGTGAATGCAGCCGCCCATCTAAAATAAAAAAGAGCAGCTGGAGCTATTACTTTCCCAATAGCAGGTTTTTGATCATCAGGTATTTTCGCCATATTAGGTATCTGAACAAAATTAAAATACCAAAGCAAACCAATCCACATAATACCAACAATAACATGAGTATATCTTGCAACCCAACTCCAAAATAGTCTATCAAAAGCAAAACCGTCGTATTGATAATATAAACCGATAAATATCAATAAAACCAATATTAAAGATGCATGTATTGTTTTAGATAATGATGAAAGTAAATTACTCATAATAATATTATACACGCTTAATAAAAAAAAATAACCCTTAAATTTAATTTAATTTAGCAATGTTTTTAAAAATTTTCCTGTGTAGCTATCTTTAATTTTACAAATTTCCTCAGGTTTCCCCTCTGCGATTATTTTTCCACCTTTTACTCCTCCTTCTGGACCCATATCGACAATATAATCCGCGGTTTTAATTACATCCAAGTTATGTTCAATTACAACTACAGTATTACCTAATGAAACAAAAGTATGTAGAATTTCCAATAATTTTTTAATATCATGTTGATGTAAACCAGTAGTAGGTTCGTCTAAAATATACATTGTCCTGCCAGTAGATCTTTTTGATAATTCTTTAGCAAGCTTTATTCTTTGAGCCTCACCACCTGAAAGTGTGGTTGCCTGTTGGCCAATTTTTATATAGCCAAGACCGACCTTTTTTAAAGTTAATAATTTAGTTTTTATATTTGATATATTTTCAAAATATTCACA
>MDSZ01040712.1_pt1 | contig 10848 bp, 9 predicted proteins | sample 811201 | NCBI WGS metagenome assembly MDSZ01 (sample SAMN05326647, study PRJNA326480) | marine metagenome | isolation source: seawater | place: Indian Ocean: North | collected 2010
ACTTGTAAAACACGATTTCAAAGCTGGTAAAGCTAGATATGAAATAAATGACGACCATAATCATTTAATTGATATCAATAGTGGAGAAATTTTAGAGTTTGTCGATAAAGATATTGAGGAATTACAAAAAAAAATTGCAAAAAAATTGGGTTATAATCTTGTAGATCATAAACTTGAATTATACGGTTCAAAAATAAAAAAATAGTTTGGAAAAAAAAATTTTCATAAAAACTTTTGGATGCCAGATGAATGAATACGATAGTAATCGTATTTATGATTTACTCAAAAAAAATAAATATAAAAGAACAGATGAACTTGAAGACGCTGACTGTTATATATTAAATACTTGTCATATTAGAGAAAAAGCCACTGAAAAAGTTTATCACGATGTCGGAAGAGTTAAAAAAATATTTAGAAATAAAAAAAAAACCAATTGTAATTGTTACTGGGTGTGTTGCTCAAGCAGAAGGTGATATATTATTAAAAAGGGAAAAATATATTGATGCAGTAATAGGTCCCCAATCTTATCACAGCATAGCCGATACAATATTAAAGATTGAGAAAAAATGTAAAAAGATTAATTTAACAGATTTTCAAACCATTGATAAATTTGATAAATTAAATTTTGTTTCAAATTCAAGTAGCAATGTATCCTCATTTTTAACTATACAAGAAGGGTGTGATAAGTTTTGTAAATTTTGTGTGGTTCCTTATACCCGTGGAGCAGAGTTCTCGAGATCAGTTGATGAGATTTTTAAAGAAACTCTTCAGTTGACAAAAAATGGAGCGAGAGAAGTTACTTTGCTTGGTCAAAACGTTAATGCATACAATTTTAAAGGAAAAAAACTTTCAGATTTAATAAAAATAATTTCTGAAATTTCAGATGTTAAACGGATTAGGTATACAACTTCTCACCCATTAGATTTTTCAGAGGATTTAGTGACTATACATAGAGATTGCAAAAAATTAATGCCGTTAATTCATCTACCTGTTCAAAGTGGATCAAACAAAATTTTAAAAAATATGAATAGAAAACATACTATTGAATATTATCTTGAATTAATAAATAAGCTTAAAAAAGTCAACTCTCTAATAGAATTTTCAAGTGATTTTATAATAGGTTATCCAGGCGAAACAAAAAAAGATTTTGAAGACACAATCAAAATAATGAAAAAGGTGAAATTTATAAATAGTTACTCATTTTTATATAGCTCTAGGCCGGGAACTCCAGCCGCAAAATTTAAAGCCGTAGATGAAGATATTTCAAAAGAGAGATTACTCATCTTTCAAAAAACTGCAAATGAGATCAAAATGCAATATAGAAGAAATCTGATCAATAAAAAATTTTTTATCCTTTTTGAAAATAAGGTAAAAAATAAAAATGCTTTTTTTGGTAGAGATGAATACAACAATTCTGTGATTGTTAATACTCAAGAAAATTTAACAGGTAAAATAAAAGAGGTAAAAATAACTGGTGGAAACCTGAATACTTTATTTGGTGAAATAAATTCAAAATTTAAAAAACGAGATGTAGCAGCATAATTATGTCTGAGATAAGTAAATTAGATCAAAATTTAATAATAAAAAAAATTGATAAAGAAACTGTAAATTTACAGATAACAAATAATGAAATGTTGATGTCGATAGTTGGACAATTTGATCAGAACTTAAAGGATTTAGGTAAGCTCACCAATACGAATATTTTTTTTCGAGGAAATTCAATTACATGCAAAGGAAAAAAAGAAGATATAGAAGTATTTCATAAAGCAATTAAATTTTTAATTGATAAGTATTTTTTAACAAATATTATTGAAAAAGAGGATATACTTTTGTCTGTGAAAAAAAATATAGAATTAGAAGAATCGAACGTTAAATCTTTTAAGCAATTAATTAAGACTCCAAGAAAGTCAGTAATTGCTAGATCAGAAAAGCAATCAGACTACATTAAAGCATTAAAAGAAAATGATATAGTTATGTCTTTAGGTCCAGCTGGAACAGGAAAAAGTTTTTTGGCAGTTTCTGTTGGAGTTTCAATGTTATTGGAGAAGAAAGTCGATAGAGTTATTTTATCAAGACCAGCTGTTGAAGCTGGAGAGAAATTAGGTTTTTTACCTGGAGATATGAAAGAAAAAGTAGACCCGTACTTAAGACCATTATACGACGCGTTATATGAATTGTTTGGGGCAGACAAAATTGATAAAAAAATTGATTCTGGGGAAATAGAGATAGCTCCTCTTGCTTTTATGAGAGGTAGAACTCTAAAAAATTGTTTTGCAATATTAGATGAGGCACAAAATGCTACTGAAACACAAATAAAAATGTTTTTGACCAGAATAGGGGAAAACTCAAAATTAGTGGTAAATGGTGATCCATCTCAAGTGGACTTAATTAACAAGTCTCAATCAGGTTTAGTTAAATCGAGAAATATTCTAAAAAATATTAATGAAATTAAAGTTATAGAATTTGATCACAATGATGTAGTTAGGCATCCATTAGTTTCTAAAATTATTAGGGCTTATCAAATGAAAAGCACTGATGATCAAGGTTAATATTTTTTCTAATAACAAATTATGGGACAGATACATAAGCAACCCCAGCTATTTTATTAAAAAAAAAATAAAAATACTAAATAAAAAATTCAAGAAGTTTGACGGTAAAATAATTTATTGCACAATTCTATTATCTGGCGATAACGAAATTAGAAAATTGAACAAAGAATTTAGAAAAAAAAATAAAACTACTGATATCCTATCTTTCCCGTTTTATAAAAAAAGAGAATTAGCTATAAGATTAAAAAAAGATAAAGAAATATATTTGGGAGATATAATTATAAATTTTAAAAAAATAAAACATAAAAATACCAAACATAGTTTCATATCAGAATTTAATAGATTATGGGTACACGGTTTGGTTCATTTATTTGGATATGATCATAAAAAGGAGAAAGATTATATTAATATGAATAGGATCGAGAAAAAATTTATTTCTTATTTAAATTAAATGATAGATAGATTTTTCAATAATCGTTTTTTTACATTATATATTTTTCCGTTTTTAATTGGATCATTAAGTGTTTTATCTTTCCAACCTTTTAATTTTACCATTGTTAACTTTTTCATATTACCAATGTTTTTTTATTTAGTTGTTTTGATAAAAAAAAGATCGAAAAGCGTGTATAGAAAAAAGCCATATAAAAAAAATCTTTTTATTTTTGGAACTTCCTTTGGATTTGGTTTTTACTTGTGCGGCTTGTATTGGATTACAAATTCATTGACTTTTGATGAAAGCTTTAGAATCTTAATACCCTTTGGTTTGATTTTAATACCATTATTCTTAAGCTTATTTTTTTCTTTATCAGTTTTAATTGCTGGACCTTTTTTAAATTTTAATGTTATTTCTATAATTCTTTTCTCGGGTATTCTTGCACTATTTGATTATTTTAGAGCCAAAATACTCACTGGCTTTCCTTGGAATCTTTGGGTTTATAGTCTTTCTTCTATGACAGAAATTATTCAAATTTTAAACGTTATAGGTCTATTTGCATTTAATTTAATTTCAATTACTGTTTTTATGTTACCAGCAAGTTTTTTATTTAAAACAAGTTTTATAAAAAAATGCATTAATTTTATTTACATATTAATAATATCTTTTCTTTTATATATTTTTGGTAATTACACCATAAATCAAAATCAACAAAAAATTCTCAAAGAAAATGATAAATTTAATATCAAGGTTATTTCACCCAATTTTAAACTAAAATACAATATGGGTTTAAATGAAATTGAAGAAAGATTAGAAAAGTTAATTAAATATAGCAATCCAAATAAGGATTTAAAAACCCTTTTTATCTGGCCTGAAGGAGTTTTTGCAGGTTATAACTATAGTGATTTTTTTAATTTTAAAAGTCTCATTAATAAAAATTTCAGTGAAAAACACTATATTTTATTGGGTATCAATCGTTTAAATGAACAAAACAATGGTACGTACAATGGTTTAATTATTATCAATAATCAGATGAAAGTTATTCAAGAATATAAAAAACAAAAACTTGTACCATTTGGAGAGTTTTTACCATTTGAAAAAATGTTTAGTAAGATAGGTTTTAAAAAAATTACAGAAGGTTATGGGTCTTTTTTAAAAGGGGGTGAGCAAGAGAATTTGAAAATTGATAAATTAAATATACTGCCTTTAATTTGTTACGAAATAATATTTACAAAACTGATTCAGAAGTCTAATGAAAATACAAATCTAATAATAAATATTTCAGAAGACGGATGGTTTGGAAATTCAATAGGACCACATCAACATTTTGCAAAAGGAATCTACAGAGCGATTGAACAAAATTCATTTTTAATTAGATCTGCTAATAAGGGTATAAGCGCTATAGTAAATAATAAGGGAGCAATTTTAAAGCAACTGAATTCCAATGAAACAGGTAATATTGAGCTCGAAGTACCGCTAATTAAAAGTGAAAATAAAAATAAAAATGATTTGATATTCTTTGCTCTTTTAATTACATATATTTTTACTTTCATATATTATAATAAAAAAATATGACGTCTAAAAATTATTTATTCACTAGCGAGTCAGTATCGGAAGGCCACCCAGATAAAGTTTGTGATAGAATATCAGATATGGTTGTTGACTCTTATTTAAAAAAAGATCCAGTTTCCAGAGTAGCTTGTGAGACTTTAACAACTACAAATAAAGTAGTTTTAGCTGGCGAAACAAGAGGTCCTAAAATCAGTAAAGACGAACTTATATCAAAGGTGAGAGAGTGCATAAAAGATATAGGTTACGATCAAGAAGGTTTTAGTTGGAAGACTGCAAAAATAGATACTTTTTTACATGAGCAATCTAAAGATATTGCTATGGGTGTAGACTCTAAAGATAACAAAGATGAAGGTGCAGGCGATCAAGGAATAATGTTTGGTTATGCTTGTAATGAAACCGAGGAATTAATGCCAGCTCCAATTTATTATCCTCACAAAATCTTAAGATTGATGGCAGAGGATAGAAAAAGTGGAAATTTAAAAGGAATTGAACCTGACTCAAAAAGTCAAGTTACAATGCTTTACGAAAATTTTAAACCGGTAAAAGTTACTTCAATTGTAATTTCTACTCAACATTCTAAAGATTTAAATCAAGATAATGTAAAAGATCTCATTATGCCTTACATAAAAAAATCTATTCCTGGTAATTTTTTAACTGATCTTGACTCTAAAGAAATTTATATAAATCCGACTGGACAATTTATTATAGGTGGCCCAGACGGTGATACAGGTTTGACTGGTAGAAAAATTATTGTTGATACCTATGGTGGAGCTGCACCACATGGAGGAGGAGCTTTCTCTGGTAAAGATCCAACTAAAGTAGATCGATCTGCTGCATATGTTTCAAGATATTTAGCAAAAAATATCGTTGCCTCAGGAGTTTCGAATAAATGTTTGATTCAATTAGCTTATGCAATCGGCGTTTCAAAACCACTTTCAATATTTATAAAATTAGCTGAGGGCGATGGGAGCAAAGAGGAAAAAATTAAAAAAATAGTTCAAGATAACTTTAACTTATCACCCAGAGGTATAAGAGAAATGTTAAAGTTAAACAATCCAATATACGAGGTTACATCAGCTTACGGTCACTTTGGAAGAAAACCCACAAATAATGGAGAATTTACCTGGGAAAAAACTGATAAAGCAGATTTATTTAAATTGTAATCTTGAAAAAACTCCAATTTTCTTCTAAAAACTATAGAAATTATTGAATTTACGAAATGGGCACTAGCCCATTTTTTTTTAGGAGCGAATAAATGTTAAACAGAGGATTAGACAAATTAGAACTTTTAAGGATAGTCGAAGCTGTTGCAAATGAAAAGTCCATAGACAAAGAACTTGTTATTGGATCTATGGAAAGCGCTATTCAAAAAGCAGCACTTACTAAGTTTGGAAATGATAATAATATAGTAGTAACAATAGATAGAGAAAGTGGAGATATAAAGATCCAAAAAGTTTTAGATATTGTTGAGAAGGTTGAAGATCCAGCTAGAGAAATTGCTTTAAGTGATGCTCAAAAGAGCGACCCTAATAATACTCAATTAAAGATAGGTGAAAAAGTTTTTGAAATATTACCACAAGTAGATTTTGGACGTATAGCTGCTCAAAGTGCTAAACAAGTTATAAGTAGCAGAGTTCGAGAAGCTGAAAAAAATAGGCAGTATGAAGACTTTATAGACAAGCAAGGACAAATATTAAGCGGAATAATTAAACGTCTCGAGTATGGAAACGTAATTGTAGATTTAGGGAAAGCAGAGGGCGTTATTAAAAAAGATGAACTAATACCAAGAGAAATTTTAAAAACAGGCGATCGTGTAAAAGCTTATTGTTATGAAGTAAAAAAAGAAATGAAAGGTCATCAAATATTTTTATCAAGGGCACATCCACAATTTTTAGCAAGATTATTTTTTCAGGAAGTTCCCGAAATCTACGAAGGAACAATAGAGATTAAATCCGTGGCCAGAGATCCAGGCAGCAGGGCTAAAATTTGTGTTCATTCACAAGACTCTTCTATAGATCCTGTTGGTGCTTGCGTTGGAATGAGAGGAAGCAGGGTGCAGACAATTGTGAATGAACTTCATGGTGAAAAAATTGATATCATAAAGTGGACAGAAGATCTTCCAACGTTAATTTCAGAGTCATTATCTCCTGCCGAAATACAAAGAGTTTTAATTGATCAAGACAATAAAAGAATTGATATAATTTTGACAGAGGAAAATTTAAGTAAAGCAATTGGAAGAAGGGGACAGAACGTAAGACTTGCATCTAAATTGACTAACTATGAAATTGATATCTTAACAGACAAAGAAGACTCTGAGAGAAGACAGGCAGAATTTAAGGAAAGAACAGAAACTTTAATAAAAAATTTAGAAGTTGACGAAACTCTAGGCCAGTTATTAGTTTCAGAAGGATTTATTTCAATTGATGAAATTGCACAATCAAAACCAGAAGATATTGCAAAGATAGACGCAATTGACGAAGAAACAGCTAAAGAGTTAATTAATAGATCTAAAGAAACACTTGTAAAGGAGAAAGAGGCTGTTGCACTTAAATTAAAAGAGTTAGGCGTAGAAGATCAATTGATAAATCTCAAAGGAATGACCCAAGGAATGCTTGTAATACTTGGCCAGAAGAATATAAAAAAAATAAAAGATTTTGCTGATCTATCCTCAGACGAATTAATAGGAGGATTTGACGAAATTAAAGGAAAAAAAATTAGAATAGATGGGTATCTTGAGGAGTTTTCTCTCTCTAGAAAAGAAGCAGATGATTTAATTATGGCAGCGAGAGAGAAAGCTTACAAATAATGTTATGGAAAAGGACAAAAAAAAAACACTCACAATTTCATCAGGTTTTAAAAAGAAAATCGATACAAGCACAATAAAATCTTTAGGAAAAAAATCATTTTCAGTAGAGAAGAAAAAGCCTTTTAGACCCAACAAGCAGACCAATAGGTTAAATCCAAACCCAAGTCTACCTGATATGAAGAAAAAAAATTATGCTAGAAAATTTATTGAACAGCAGACAACTAAAGACTTCATCAAAAAAGAAAACAAACCCACAGGTAAAAGTAAATTAAAACTTAAAGGACCAGTAGATAAAAGAGACATTAAACTCACTGTTTCAAGAGCTCTTAACGTAGAAGAAATTGAAATTAAACAGAGAAGTTTAGCTTCTGTAAAAAGAGCAAGGCTTAAGGACAAAAAAAAACCTGAAGGTGAAGAAAAAAAAGAATTCAAAAAAGTAATTAGAGAAGTTAAGATTCCTGAACAAATTACAATTCAAGAGCTGTCAAATCGAATGGCAGAAAAGTCTAGTGAAATAATTAAATTTTTATTTAATATGAAGGTGGTAGCAACAATAAACCATAATATAGATAAAGATACAGCAGAGTATATTGTAAAAGAGTTTGGGCATAAACCAATAGTTGAGGAAAATCTATCTGTTGAGACAGGAAAAGTAAAAGAGAAATTTGAGGGAGAAGTAAAAATAAGACCTCCTGTAGTAACTATTATGGGACACGTCGATCACGGCAAGACTTCCTTACTTGATGCACTTCGTGACTCAAATGTAGTATCAGGAGAATATGGTGGAATAACTCAGCACATTGGGGCTTATCAAGTAACGACAAGTAATAAAAAGCTAATTACGTTTATTGATACTCCTGGCCATGCAGCGTTTACTGAGATGAGAGCTAGAGGTTCAAAAATTACTGATATTGTAGTATTGGTGGTTGCAGCAGATGATGGTATTAAACCTCAAACTGTCGAAGCAATTAAACATGCAAAGGCTGCAAAAGTTCCAATAATTGTAGCTATAAATAAATGCGATCTACCCGAAAAAAATATTAGTAAAATTAAAAATGAAATGATGCAATATGAATTAATTGCTGAGGATCTAAGTGGAGATACATTATTTGTTGAAGTTTCAGCTCTCAAAAAATTAAATCTTGATAAACTTAAAGAAAATATTCTACTTCAATCAGAAATCCTAGATTTAAAGGCATCTTACAGCGATAGTGCAAGAGGAGTGGTAATAGAATCAAAAATTGATAAAGGTAAAGGTCCAGTTTCTACAATTTTAATTAGCAATGGAAAGTTAAAAAAGGGAGACTATTTTACATGCGGAGACACTTGGGGCAAAATAAGAGCAATGATAGATTATGAGGGGAAGATGATTAATGAGGCCCTACCTTCTATGCCAGTTGAAATATTAGGTATGAACAGTTCAGCCTATGCAGGAGCAGAGTTTATGGTAACGCAAGATGAAGAAGAAGCAAAAAAATTGTCAGATTTTAGAAAAAGTAATTCAGTACAAAAAAGTATTTCTGCAAAAGATAAGACTACATTATTTGATCAAGTTAAAAATAAAGATGAATTAAATATCATTATAAAATCTGATGTTCAAGGATCAAGCGAAGCATTAAAGATGGCAATAAATAAAATTTCACATAAAGAAGTTGAAGCGAAAATTATATTATCTGATATCGGAATGATTAATGAAACAGATGTATCCTTAGCTAAAGCTTCTAATGCCATACTAATCGGTTTTAATGTAAAACCAAACAGAGAGGCAAAAAAATTAGCGGAAGAACAAAAAGTTGATATTAAATTTTATAATATAATTTATGAAGCATTAGACTATGTTGAAAAATCTTTATCTGGACTTTTAGAACCAGATATTAAAGAGACTGTATTCGGAAGTGCTGAAATTCAAAAGATTTTTAAAGTTTCGTCTGCTGGAAAAATTGCCGGATCAAAAGTGATAAGTGGAGAAATAAAAAGTAAATCGAAGGCGAGAATTATTAGGGACGGTGTAATAGTATATAACGGTGAAATATTGTCTATTTTTAGAGAAAAAAATCAGGTTAAGGAAGTAGGCACCGGACTAGAGTGTGGAATAAGTATAAAAGATTTCATAGATTTTAAAGAAAAGGATGTAATAGAGTCTTATCTTTCAGAAAAAATACAAAGGTCAATTTAAATAAATTTATGGGCAATCAATCAACAGAACGAACATATAGTCAACGACAACTTAGAGTTGGAGAATTAGTAAAACAAAATCTAGGAGAACTATTTATTCGAAATGAGGCTAAAATACCTTTAATAAACTCAAAGTTAGTAACTGTTACCGAGGTAAGAATGACCCCTGACCTAAAAACTGCTAGAGTATATGTTATCCCTTTAGGTGGTGTAGATACCAAAGAAACAGTTAGGATCTTGACGGAATACTCACATCTTGTTAGAAGAGCTCTGTCTAAAAGGCTAGATATAAAGTTTCTTCCTAAACTCACTTTTGTAGAAGATAACTCGTTTGAATATGCTGAAAAGATTGAAAGACTAATTAAACAAAATAAACAAAATGATAAAGAAAAAAAAAGATATAATTAAATCTCTCGCAATTCATACAAAAGACGTTGGCTCAACGGAAATTCAAATAGGCCTGCTTACAGATAAAATAACAAAACTTTCTGAACATTTTAAGAAATTTAAAAAAGATAAACACTCGACTTTAGGTTTGACAAAATCAGTTAATAAAAGAAAAAAACTTCTTTCTTATTTAAAAAAGAAAAACTCTGATTCCTACCAAAAAGTCATTAAACAGCTAAACTTAAGGAAATAATGTTTAAAATACAAAAGGAAGAACTTGAGGTTAATGGTAAAAAATTAACTTTAGAAACAGGTAAAGTTGCAAGGCAAGCTGATGGTGCAATAATTGCAACTTTGGGAGAAACAGTAGTAATAGCAACAGCTGTCGGAGCTAAAAAAGTTGCAGAGGGACAAGACTATTTTCCTCTATCAGTCAATTATCAAGAAAAATATTACGCAGCTGGAAAAATACCAGGCGGGTACTTTAAAAGAGAAGCAAGACCTACTGAAGCTGAAACTTTAATCTCAAGGTTAATAGATAGACCAATAAGGCCTTTGTTTCCGTCTAGTTTTATGAATGAAGTGCAAGTGCTCCCTACAGTTTTATCTTACGACAGCGAAAATCAACCTGACATTTTATCAATTATCGCTTCTTCAGCAGCTTTAGCAATATCAGGGTTACCATTTATGGGACCTATAGCTGCAAGTAGAGTTGGATATAAAGATGGTAAGTATTTATTAAATCCATCTGTAGAACAACTTAAAGAGTCAGAATTAGATTTAGTAGTGGCAGGTACTAAAGAAGCAGTTTTGATGGTTGAGTCAGAAACCTCAGGTTTATCTGAAAAAGTAATGTTAGATGCAGTAAAATTCGGACACGAAAAATTTGTACCAATAATTGAAGCTATTGAAAAATTAGCAAAGAA
>MDSZ01072653.1_pt1 | contig 10848 bp, 11 predicted proteins | sample 811201 | NCBI WGS metagenome assembly MDSZ01 (sample SAMN05326647, study PRJNA326480) | marine metagenome | isolation source: seawater | place: Indian Ocean: North | collected 2010
ATATGTAAAAAAAATATATAAAGTATTTTTTTTCTATTTTTTTTCTAAAAAATTGAAATAATAAAACAAAAATTATTACCGAAAAAACAAGTAGATTATCAAAAAAAATATTTTTCCAATTATCCAAATAATTTATCTCACTATATTCATCATTATTGTTTACAAAAATTCGATAAAAATACATTAAAAAGGTTTTAAAGTATGTAAGTTTTATAATTGATGATGGAAATAAAATTATGGAAATTATTATTGCAGCAATGAAATTTTTTATCAATTCAAATAGATTTATTTCTTTTTTATTCTCAATGGGAAAGAAAAAATAAATAAAAATTGTTGTTATTAATACAATGGGAAATGTTTCCAATGTAATTACTAAAAGTGAAATAGAAAAAATAAAATTTATTCTAGAAAAAACGTTATTTTTTTCTTTAAAATATTTTATAACTGAATAGATATGATAAAAAAAAATAATTGAAAAAAATGTATGAAATTGTAAATTCAAAAAGAATTCAATCACATTTGTATTTGTTATGTAGAAAAATAAAAGACTTATTGATAAAAAATAATTTTTTATATTTATTGTATTTAAATGAGTAATAATTGTAAAATAAACAAAGACAATAAAATATAGAAATAAATTACTAAATCTAAGATTTTTAGCATTTATTTCATTAGAATTTTTATCACTTGCGAATATTGACCAATAATAAACTGGAAGTGGTGGATGAAAATGCCTTAAATTAAAATTATCATTTTGTTCCAATACTAATAAATTTTTATTAACAGATAATTCTTTATTATAAAATTTTGATAATCCAATTTCTATGAAACTCTGAAAACTCAAACTGTCACGATCAATATAATTATTAATTATTCCTTTTGAGGCTACATTTGCATAATCTACTTCATCCCAATTTAATTTAAAATTTGTGTAGTTTGTTGTATTTTGAAAAAAATAAATAAAGAAAAAAATAATAAGTATGAAAGAAAGTGTAAAAAATTTTTTATTTACTAAATATTCCATATTTGATTATACAAAAAATTGCACTAATACCATCTTTCCATCCTATTTTTTTACCTTCTTTATAAGTTCTGCCATAGTAAGAAACTCCAACCTCATATATTCTACAATTCAATTTAGAAATTTTAGCAGTGACTTCAGGTTCAAAACCAAATTTATTTTCTCTTAAGTTTATCTTTCTTATTATATCTGATCTAAATACTTTATAACAGCATTCCATGTCTGTTAAATTTAAATTTGTAAACATGTTTGATAATAAAGTAAGAAATTTATTTCCTATAGTATGCCAAAAGTATAAAATTCTATGGGGATTACCTCCTTGAAATCTTGAGCCATAAACAACATCAGCTTTATTGTTTAAAATTGGTTTTAGTAATTTTATATATTCATTTGGATCATACTCAAGATCTGCGTCTTGGATAATTACAATTTCACCAGTTATTTTTTCTAAACCAGATCTAATTGCCGATCCTTTACCTTTATTTATTTTATGCTCAATTAAAAGATCATATAAATCTTTATTTTCATAAAGGATCTTTTTTGTGTCATCTCTAGAATTATCGTCTACAACAATTATTTCAATGTCTTTATATGAATTGTTTTTAACTAATGATAAAAGCTCTAAAATTGTATTTTGTTCATTATAACATGGTATAATAATACTAAGTTTCATTTTAATATTGATTTAAAATATTCAATTGTTTTCAACAAGCCTGTATTTAATTTAGTTTTTGGTTGCCAATTTAATTTTTCTTTTGCGAGTGTGATGTTAGGTTTTCTTTTCTTTGGATCATCATCAGGAAGGTCTAAATATATTATCTTTGATTTTGAATTTGTTAACTTAATGATATTTTTTGCAAGAGATAATATTGAATGTTCATCTGGATTACCTAAATTTAATGGACCAACAAGATGATTTTCGTAATTAAAAAAAGAAATTATACCTTCAATTAAATCATCAACATAACAAAAGCTTCTTGTATGATTTCCATTACCATAGATTGTTATATCCTTGTTTCCTAAACTTTGTACTATAAAATTACTCACAACTCTACCATCATTGATATTCATTCTTGGACCATATGTATTAAATATTCTAATTACTTTAATATTAAGATTATATTGTCTATAAAAGTCAAAAAATAAAGTTTCAGCACACCTTTTCCCTTCATCATAGCAACTTCTTGGTCCTATTGGATTTACATTACCCCAATAACTCTCCTTTTGAGGATGTTGAATTGGATCACCGTAAACTTCTGATGTTGATGCTTGTAAAATCTTAGAATTATTTTTTTTAGATAATTCTAATAAGTTTAATACGCCTTGAACATTTGTTTTTACTGTTTCAACAGGATCATTTTGATAATGTTGAGGAGATGCAGGACATGCAAAATTCAAAATATTATCAACTTTTATATCAATTTTTTTATTAATATTTTGCTCTATAAACTCAAAATTTGGATTTTGAATTAAATGGTCGATATTATTTATATTACCTGTAGAAAGATTATCTAAGCAATAAATAAAATAATTTTCATTTAATAGTTTTTCACATATATGAGAGCCTAAAAAACCAGCACCACCAGTAATCAAAAATTTTTTTTTTGACATTTATTTTATAATTTTATTTCCATCCTTTAAAAACATTTGAACAGTTTCTTTGGTATAAGGATGGATAAGCATACCTTCTAAAAATTTAGGGTTACACGTAACAATATGAGCTCCGGAATTTAACCACTGAGTAATGTTAATAATTTCTCTAGTAGATCCTACAATAATTTTTGCTTTTAAATTAAATTTATCAAGTAAGTTTCTAAGAATGTTTATTTCTTTGTTAGAGTCATAACCCATATTATTCACCCTCCCTCCAAAAATTGAAACATAAGTAGCTCCAGCTTTTGCTGCTAAAAAACACTGTTGCGCACTCATCATTGCAGTTACATTTACTCTAATATTTTTTTTTACTTCAAGTTCATGTATCAATTTTAAGTTATCTAATTCACCATTTGGTCCATGGATTGTTATTTTAACATTGATATTTTTTGACCAACTTGTAAATTTAATCGACTGATTTAACATTTCTTTATAATTATTTGATGTTACCTCAATTGAAAGTGGAAGTTTTTTTAATAGTTTTGCAACTTTTTTTGATTGAATTTCTAAATTTTTTATTCCAGGCTTTAAACCTTCACTTACTAAAATACTTGGATTAGTAGTTACTCCATCAATCACCCCATAAGATAAATATTTTTTTATTTCATCCAATTTACCCGTATCTAGAAAAATACTCATATGGATGCAATATCAACTTTAACAAAGGTGTTCAACTTAATTATTCTAATTAATATCTAGAATTTTATTTAATATTGTATTTTGATATGCATCAGTTTTAAAAATCTTATTAATTTTATTAATATCTGATTTTTTATTAATATCAGGATAATATTTTTCTGTTTTCAAAGTTTTGATTGGAATATCGTTTTCTATAATTCTAAATTGCTCTATTGAATATTTAAGTTCATTAATTGTTGGTTTTAGTTTTTCAAATTCAATTAAGGCATTTGAAGTGTATGCTAAGAGACCTTGGACTCTATATATATTTTTCATATCAATTTCATATTTTCTGAATAAAAAATAAATTAGATTTTTTTTAGAGATAAAACATTTAACTATTGAGTCATCAACTAACTCCTTTTTTGATTCTATTTTACTTATCATATTCCAAAACATATTTTTAGGATTTGATTTTATAGCTTTACACAAATTTTCAAGATCTTTTGGATCTACTAAAATATTATCTCCTTGTACATTAACAACATGAGTACATTGGATTTTTTTTGATGCTTCAACTAATCTGTCAGTACAATCTAAATGTTTTTTTGAAGTCATAATTGCTTCTCCGCCAAATGAATTGATCAAATTAAATATTTTTTTATCACAAGTTGCTACAACAACTTTTTTAAATTTTTTACATAAAAGAGTTCTTCTTCTTACATGTTCCACCATAGGTAATCCATTAAAGTTAATTAAGGGTTTGTTTGGTAATCTGGTTGATTGTAATCTAGAAGGAATTATTGCAACAATATTTAATTTATTTGTCGTCACTAAATTTTTATTGAGTCTATTATATCAAGAGCGGTATTAGCTTCATTTAACTTCAATGCCATATTAGGTCTTATCCTAATTGTTTTATCTTGCATTGGTTGAACCATTAGTCCTTTGAGAAAAGCATCGCGATAAAATTTATCTCTTTTTTTTGTATTTTCAAAATCAAAAGCAATTAAAAAACCCTTACCTCTAACATTATGAAATTTTTTAAATGAACTTAATGAACTGACAATATACCTGCCTAATTTATCAGCATTTTTTATTAGGTTATCATCTTTGTAGGCTTTAATAATATACCTACATCTTATGTAGTCCATTATATCGCCATTCCATGTGGGTGGGTATCTACCTGGTCTATTAATTACTTTGTCAATATTAGATAAGTTTCTATTAATACACACTCCACTTATTTGAGATTTTTTACCAAAAGCCAATAAATCAGGAGTAAAGGTATAATATTTTTTTTGATATGACCAAAGTTTTCCAGTTACCCCAAAGCCGGTTTGAACTTCATCATCAATAAAAAGGATTTTATTTTTTTTTAAGATTTTTGCTAATCCATTTAAAAAATCTTTTCCCATATGTTTATCGCCGCCACCTCCTTGAATTGTTTCAACTATAACAGCAGCAATCTTGTTTTTTTTGTCACTTCTATTAATATACTTTTCTATTGAGCTTAGATTTTCTCTTACATTAAGACAAATATTATTTTCATAGTCATGAATACTAGCTTCAAATTTTGGCCATTTAATTATTGGAAGACCTGATACTTTAACATTATTATCAGATAAGTTTAGTGTGTAACCAGTAACACCATGAAATCCATTTTTAAATGAAATAATTTCTAACTTTCTTGGATCAATTTTTAATTTGTTTTTTTTATTATTAAAATTTTTCCAATCTATTGCAATTTTAATTGCATTTTCTACAGCTAATCCACCGCCATGTATAAAAAAATATTTATAAAATATTTTTGAGTTAACAAATTTATGAAATTCAGATATGAAATCATCTAAAAATTTTGTCATTATTCTACCTGCGGATGGTTTAAGCCCAGCATATGTCATTACAGTTTTTTTAAAATTTGAATTATTAAAAATTTTGTGATTGTAACCCAATGGTAATGTTGAAAAAAAACCATGAAAATCTAATATTTTTTTATTTGTAAAATCATCGTGCAGAAAAGAATTTTTGCTTTTAGAAGGGTTTAAACAAATATTTTGAAGAGTATCGGGTATAAGAAATTTTGGAGATGAAAAAATTTTAGAACTACTCATATATAGCTTTTTTTTCTTCCAAACTAATTGCAAATCGAATGCCTTGCTCCTCTGAGATTACAGTTACTTTATGAAATTCATTTTTTGGGCAATAAACAATATCCCCTGGTTCAGCAATATATTTAGTTTTATCTTTGCCAATTTCAAATTCATGTAGACCTTTTATCATAACCCAAAACTCATCAGCCTCAGGATGATAATGTCTTCTAACACCTTCACCTTTATTTTGACAAATCAAACTTCCACTATTTATTGGTGCAGACTCAGAGGCATTGACCACTCTTTTAGCAAAAGACTCCCCAGTTGGAAAAGTATTTATTACATCTTTGAGTTTTGTTAATGTTTGGTTCTTTATTAGATCTACATCAATGTTTTTAATACCATCAGTTGAGAGTAGTTCTGCGACTTGATCAGGATTATTCATTATTTTTTGATATTATCTAATAGATTTTCGTATGAGTCTCTTATAAGGCATCCATCTGCTTGGCAAGTAAGAAAATTAATCCCAAGATTTCTCATTTTTTTTGCTTGTTCTACTGTATCAGTATATGTTCCAACAACTTTACCACTATTTCTAATTTTCTTAACCATTTTTTCAAGTTCAGATAAAACCTTTGGATTTTCAACTTCCCCTGGTAACCCTAAAGAAGCTGATAAATCATAAATACCAATATAGTAAACATCAATTCCACTGATATCAGTAAGTTCATCTATGTTATCAATACTTAATTTACTCTCTAAGCATACAACGTTAATTAAATTTTCATTCTCAAAATTCATATATTCTTTAAAGAATTTATTTGTATACTCTCCAGACTTAGTAGATTTAGCCATTCCTCTATTTCCTAAAGGAAAATATTTTGAGTCTTTGACAATCATATTTAATTTTTCTTTTGTTTCACAATGAGGCACAACTATACCATATGAACCAGTATCAAGTGTTCTTAATATATCACTTGAGTTACTTGTCGGTATTCTTACGAGAGGACATAAATTATTTGCAGTGGCGGCATCTAGTAAAGAAGGTAATTGATTTAATGATGTGAAACTATGTTCCATATCAATTACAATAAAATCAAATCCAGATTTACCTATTATCTTAACAATTTCTGGGTAGGGCATAAAAACCCAGTGGCCATAACAGGTAGAGCCATTTAATAATTTATTTTTTAATTCACCTTTTGTAATCATTATAATAAAAATTTTTTATCTAATTTATAAATTTCAATTAATTCATTATACTCGTATATCAATTCCTTATTTAATGGAATGCCCTCTTTTAATCTTTTTTTCTTAGTTAATTTTTCTGGATCACCCGCAACCATTACCCTATGACTATTTATGCTTTTCAATTTTCTTACTCTATTGACCATTTCTCTTGATCTCTCTTTAAATTTATTTAAATTTATAAAATCTGAAATATTAATCGCACCGACAAATTGAGATAAATTTCTTTTTTTAGATAAAGATTTTTCTTCAAACATATCTGTTAAATCAGGTCCATAAGGACCGTTAGATAGTAATGCACAAAACATTTCTACCAACATTCCTAAGCCAAACCCTTTGTGCATTCCTGTAGGTAATAGACCGTATGCTAGTTTTGGGTTATTTGTTTGGTTTCCTTTCTTATCAACAGCAAAATTACCCTCAAGTATTTTTCCTTGTGATAAATAGTTTAAAACTTTATTCCATGAAATTTGTGTAGTTGCCATATCTAGACAAATTGGATCCTCATTCTTACATGGAAAGGAAATAGAAAAAGCATTAGTTCCAAAAAATTTCTCTTTTGAATTTGTTGGGATCATTCCTTGTGTTGAATGAGCAAACGATATACCTATCATTCCTTTATTTGCAGGCTGTAAAGAATAAAAAGCTCCAGCACTATTATGGGTGGAATTTTTAATTACTACAAATCCTGAACCATTTTTTGACGCCATTTTTATTGCCTTTTGAACACCAAGCTCACAAGCATAATGACCATATGTATGGTCAGCATCTAGTATGGCAGTTGTTTTATTAGTTGTTTTTATTTTTATATTTGGTTTTATATTAATTCTACCAGTATCAATTACTTTAAGATAATGAGGTAATAGTCTAATTCCATGTGTATCAACACCACGAAGTGATGATTCAATTAAACAATTAACAACAGAATTATATATATTTTTACTAACTTTTTTCTTTTTAAATAACTCAACACAAATATTTTTAATTTTTATATGAGAATACTTTTTCATTTATGTTGGCATCACTCCACTATCAATATTGAATGATTGTCCAGTAATATACCTTGCCTTATCGGAAGCAAGAAAATAACAAAAATTTGCGATATCTTCTTTTGTTGGTAATTTGGATAAAGCACTTTGTTGTTTAGTAAATTCTTTTAAATAAAATAGAGTATTTTTATTAACTGGTGAATAATTAGACTTAAATGCATCTTTTAATCCTTCAGTTAGTATATTTACAGGACAAACACCGTTAACTCTAATATTTTTTTCTCCAAGCTCTCTAGATAATGATTGGGTAATGCCATTTACAGCAAATTTTGATGCACAATAAATTGAGTTATTCTTACTTCCTCTTTTTGAGGCAATACTTGAGATATTAATTATTGATGAGCCAGATTTTAAATAGTGAGATGCGTGTTTGCATGACCATATTACACCTTTAATGTTAGTCTCAAAAATTTTATCAATAAAAGTATTATCTACAGATCCAATTGGCATCCATGAGGAAACTCCTGCGCAATTGATTACACAATTAATATTTTTAGACCATTTTATAGCTTCTTTGTATAATCTAATCATGTCATTCTCTTTTGTGACATCCATTTTTATAAACTTTAAATATCTGTTTTTATTTTTTTTTATATGCAAAGTTTCAGATCGACCTGTTATAATTACTTTCCAATTATTTTTTAAAAACTCTTGTGAAATAGCATAACCTATTCCTTTTGTTCCACCTGTAATTATCACTAATTTTTTTTTTAATTTCATTATATTGTCATAGATGTAAAACCGCCATCAACTGGAATTTCAGCTCCAGTCACAAAGGATGAAGAGTCTGATGAAAGCCATAAAATTGCTCCAACTAATTCCTTAGGCAGACCATATCTTTTCATTGGTGTATGATTTAAGATTGATTTTTCTCTTTTCTTATCAATAAAATTTTTTTTACTCCATTCTGTTGGGAAAAAACCAGGTCTTATTGCATTGACTCTAACATTGTACTGAGCAAATTCACGAGCTAAATTTTGAGTTAAATTTTTTATTCCTGACTTAGCAGCAGAATATATAAATGCTTTGGATAGAGGAGGCCCAGAGGAAGCTGAACTTATGTTAATTATTGAACCCTTTTTATTTTTTATCATGAGCTTGCCAAATATCTGACATGCAAACATCGTTCCCTTCAAATGACTTGAAATAATACTATCAAATTCATCTTCAGTAATTTTAAAAAAATCAGTAGGAGCATTGATACCGGCTCCATTGATTAAAATATCAATTGTTTTATATTTTTTTAATATACTATGACTGCATTCAATAAAACTATCTTTGCTAGTTGAGTCTAAATAAAAACTATCACAATGATTGTTTTTTTTTAAGATAGATTTTACTACTTTTTGTGATTTAACTTTGCTCTTATCTAAAATTATTACTTTTGCACCACATGCACTTAATCCTCTAGCCATCTCACTACATAAATAACCAGCTCCCCCAGTTATTATTGCAACCTTATTATTAACATTAAAAAATTTATTTATCATGACTGTTACTAAACTTTATTAATTTATGCTTAATTAAACCATCAAATCTTTTAAGAAAAGGATATCGTGATATAGGGTATTTTTTATACCAATTACATATTTCTTCAACCAAAATCTTATCACTTGCTATCCAAGGATATTTATCAAATATTATATCTGAGGAGTCAGGTAAAATTTTATGAATTCTATTACAGCAATAAAAATATTCTGAATGAGGATTCTTTCTCATATATTTAAAATAGTTAGAAATAGTTTTATTATCCATTTCCTGCATAGAGGCAATATTGATAAATAAAAATATTGGTAATTTAGAAATTAAATCACAATTAGCAGAGTCTAAAAAAATAAATTCTTGATTGTTAAAATCTTTAATATTTTGATTATTTAACAAAAGACTTGATGAATTTTTAAATGATTTATTAAGATAATAGGCATCTAAAAATAAATTTCTTCCTAAATTTATGAAAATTACTTTTGATGATGGATAGTGTTTTTTTATTAATGAACCACAAAAACCGTGTCCGTCTCCAATAATACATATATATTTGTCATTATTAAAAATTATATTTTTTTTTAATAATTTTAAAATTATACCATGTTTTATTTGATCAAATTCAATTAATATATTTGTTTTATGGGAAATAAATTTTATATCTTGAAAAATTTTTACATCTTTTACAAATTTAAAAAATAAATAAAGTAAGTAAAATTTTCTTGGTATAGATTTTACTATTGAAAATAGGTTTTTATGGGTAAAATTAGCTATTCCAAATGATCTTATTTCAAATAAATTATTATTTTTTTTTTTAACAAATAATCTTTTTGTGTAATTACTCCAATGACTGCTATAGGAATTATCTAATTTATCATTATAAAAATTTTTAATATATAGTAATTCAATAATTTTATCTAAGTTATTCATTTTTTTGTATTAAAGCTTTAATCCAATTTCTTTTTCCATTTGTTTTGTATAGATTTAATATTAATTGAGAATTTTTTATATGATTTTCTGGGAATAATAAACTATACAATTTTAAAAAGTAAAAATTTAATTTTAAATATTTATTTATTTCTTTTCCAGCATTAAAATATTTTTTTGCATTTTCAAAGTCCATACCAAAAGTATTGGCAAAAATTATATGAAAATTTTTTGACTTTAAAAAAAATTTGAAACTATCTAAATTCCAAAAAAATAAATGTGGTGTATACGAATTTTTGTATTCGTATTCAGAATTGGGTATCTCTATGTATATAAAGCCTCCTTCATTTAATAATTCTTTTGTTTTAGAAATATATGAAGCTGGATCTATTAAATGCTCTACAACAAAGTTCAATATAATTAAGTCATACTTTTCATTAACAATTTCATTAATATTTAGATAGAAATTTGTAATTAGGTTTGAATTTTCTTTAAAAATTGATTGATCAGGCTCAACAATATCATAAGTTACATGTGAAAAATTTTTTTTTAATTCTAATCCAAAATTTGCATTTCCTGAACCAATATCTAAAACTTTAAAAATTTTTTTAAAACTAACTTTTGAAGATATAAAATTTATCCTTGATTGATTAATTATTTTTTGTGAAATTTTTAAACTTTTTTTATTTTGGTTAGAAACAGAACTAAAATAAGATCCATCTTTATAATATTTTTCTACTTCAGCACTATAAGGATA
>MDSZ01195015.1_pt1 | contig 10848 bp, 10 predicted proteins | sample 811201 | NCBI WGS metagenome assembly MDSZ01 (sample SAMN05326647, study PRJNA326480) | marine metagenome | isolation source: seawater | place: Indian Ocean: North | collected 2010
AAGACTGATTGTCAAATGCTAGGTCGTAAAACTACTTACGATGTAGTTAAGGAAAATACTGACCCCGATGCAGAAGACATCATTATGACGGGCGTCTCCAAAGAAGCATCCGAAGAAGAAGATGTTAAACGCAAAGTGAAGCGTGTCGGGGCACCAACCGTTAAATTAGACGACTTAGGTGTTATCGCCGCATTTACTAGCAAAAAGAAGGCAATAGACTTCATGGATAATTACTTCAAACTGAATCAAAATACGATTACAGGTGAGGGCGACCAAGAACTCCAAATGACCGAAATCAAAGTCACTTCATAAAGGAACTAGGGAAAGTTATTCCTTTCTCTAGTGACCTTTAAGTGTGGAATTTAATTCCCCCAATTTACCGCGCTTTTCATGTTCGGTAAAGAGGGATTATCAATGGAAAAATCATCAGAAATATTAAGCGACATTACTGTTCACATGAAGTATGCTCGCTACTTGCCAGAACTAAATAGAAGAGAAAATTGGACAGAACTTGTTGATAGAAACAAGTCCATGCACCTAAAGCGATATCCAGAGTTAAGCACCGAGATTGAAGATGCTTATCAGTATGTATATGACAAGAAAGTTTTACCTTCTATGCGTTCAATGCAGTTTGCAGGTAAACCAATAGAAATCTCTCCTAACCGTGTTTACAATTGTGCTTACATGCCTGTTGATGATTTGAGAGCATTTAACGAAAGTATGTTTCTATTGTTAGGAGGAACGGGTGTTGGTTATTCGGTTCAAAGACACCATGTAGCAAAACTCCCAGAAATTAGAAAGCCTAACCCAAACCGTTCTAGAAGATACTTAGTTAGTGATTCTATTGAAGGCTGGGCAGACGCAGTAAAGATTCTAATGAAGGCTTACTTCGGCGATTTGAAAAGCACACCCGTTTTTGACTTTAGCGATATTAGAAAGAAAGGTGCGAGATTGATAACTTCTGGTGGAAAAGCCCCTGGCCCTCAACCATTGAAAGAATGCTTGCTAAAGATAGAAGGTATCCTATCCAATAAAGAAGATACATCTAGACTTAGCCCAATAGAAGCACATGACATTATGTGTCATATTGCAGATGCAGTTCTAGCGGGCGGTATTAGAAGAGCCGCTATGATTAGTTTATTCTCCGCAGACGATAATGAAATGATTGCATCTAAATCAGGTAATTGGTGGGAACTAAACCCACAAAGAGGTAGAGCAAACAATTCAGTAGTTCTATTAAGACATAGAGTAGATAAGGAGTTCTTCAATAGTATATGGGAGAGAGTTAGACTTAGTGGTAGTGGTGAGCCAGGTTTCTATTTCACCAATGACAAAGATTGGGGAACAAACCCATGTTGTGAAATCGCACTAAGACCATTCCAATTTTGTAACCTAGTTGAAATTAATGCTGCTAACTTAGAAGATGAAGAAGATTATTTCCTAAGATGCAAGGCCGCTTCTTTCATAGGAACACTTCAAGCAGGTTATACTGACTTCCACTATCTAAGAGATGAGTGGAGAACGACCACAGAAAAAGAAGCACTAATCGGAGTTAGTATGACTGGAATCGCTTCCGGAACTGTCCTTGGATTTAATATGGTAGAAGGTAGCAGTATTGTTAAGATTGAAAATGAAAGAGTCGCTAACTTGATTGGTATTAATATAGCTGCTAGAACTACTTGTGTAAAGCCAGCAGGAACAACTTCCCTTACACTTGGAACATCTAGTGGTATTCATGCTTGGCACGCCCCTCATTACATACGCAGAATACGCGTGGGTAAAAATGAAGCGATTTACAATTATCTTTCAGCGTATCACCCTAACATGATTGAAGACGATTACTTCAATCCTGAAACTCAAGGAGTTATCTCTGCACCACAAAGAGCGCCGGAGAACGCTGTCTATAGAACTGAAAGTGCTTTACAGTTGCTAAAGAGAGTAAAGAAAGTTAGTGAAGATTGGGTTAGAAGTGGACACCGCGAAGGTCAAAACACCCACAATGTTTCTGCTACTATTTCTATAAAAGATAACGAGTGGATAGATGTTGGAGAGTGGATGTGGGAGAATAGAGAGTCCTATAACGGTCTTTCAGTTCTACCATTTAGCGACCACACTTACAAGCAAGCACCGTTTGAAGATTGTTCAAAAGAAACTTACGAAGCGTTGCTAAAGGACTTAACTAATGTTGATTTGAACTTCGTTATAGAAGAAGATGATAACACAGACCTAAGTGGAGAGATTGCTTGTGCCGGTGGCGCTTGTGAAGTAGACTTAAGTTATGCTCAAGAAGAAGAAGCCGAAACTAAAAGTCAAGATCTTCTAGAAGACTAAAGTCAAACTCTTCATCGTCTTCATATTCGAGTGTAGTGTCTAAAGCTTCAGCTGAATGATTAACACCATGAAGTAAACGCTTCATGTTTAACTTCTTCCCGTTAGTTGTTAATACATTTCTGATAACTTTACGCATGTAAGGGTCTACTCCCATTAGATATAGTCTTAATATTTCTAATCCCATAGTAACTAATGCTCTATTACTCCAACCACTAGAGTTAATGTTAGGGTCAGCCAACGCATCAACATCTATTAGTTCTGGTAAAGTATGCAACATAAATAACCTACTAGCAACAACTTCGGGTATGTTTCTGAAAGTTCCTAACTCCCAAAGTCGCTGAATATCTATAATGCAATCGAAATCATCGGTTGTTAAACGGTATTGTGGCAAGTTTCCTTGTGCTGACTCTGCCCTAACTTCTTGTATAAACCGTTTTTTCAATGCTCTATCATCCTCACCACCGAAAAGAAGTTCGAAAATCATACGATCTCGCTTTAGTTCTCCTCTCATGGTTTTAGGATTCGGTGCATCATGCTCAGATTTTATTTTTCTGCGCCCACTTCCTTTGCCGCCCATGTTTAGAAATGTAACTTCATTTAGGAAATAAGTCTGTCTGCAACAAGATGTTTTCTAAAAAACACCTTTTTCAGCAGTATCCTTTAACTACCCAATGAATAAAGCACACTTCATGCAGGTCAAGGCGAACCGTATTTTGGCGACAGATGAGAAGAATGAAGTCAGAGAATTCAAAGATGTAGATGTTATCAAAGGAACATTTGGATTATACATTGAGTTTAACGACATTATCGGTAAAGATAACGAAGGAAAGGACTTAACACAACTTAAGTTACAACTTTTCCCCTGGGAGAAAGTTCTACTCTTAGAGTGGAATGAGAAATCTTTGATAGAAAGTGTGAAGGAATTTGTTATCCTAACACAACTAGAAGATTTCGCAGACATTCTAGAAGAGTTAGAAGAAGACTTAGGTATAGATGAAGAAACAGAGGAAGCAGCCAAAGCGAAAGACACGGCTAGCAACCCATACGAGTGAGGGGATTAAATGGTAGACGAAAAGGAGTTTTTCGAACAAGCGGATAACTCATACCGATCTGATGTGGAAATTATTTCCCCAGAACTAACTAAAACCCTAAAGATGAACCGTGATGAGTTAATGCAATTATATGCTAAGTTAATTGCTAATCCATATTTAGCACCTAACTTAGTAACTGACTTTAGGTCTAACTTGGTAAACACTATTGCTACATTGATTGAGCATGGAATACCTGTAGACCCCGAAGGTAAGATTAGAACTGCTGATGATGTAATCAAAGAAGGACTAATGGAACTAGGAGGAATAATGGGTGGAAAACTATTCGGTGCAGGTCTAAAGGCAAAGAAAGCATTTCAAGATACCTTGAAGTCTAAACCCGAAGATGTAGAGATTTACAAAGACCCCGAAGATGGTTCGTATTATTATGTCGATCCAGATACAGGAGAAGAAATTGATTGTGATGTTAATGGCACACCGTTGGAGTGATAAAAATGGAAGAAGAAGAATATGGTCTATATGACGAAGAAGAAAATGAAGACGACCCCCAATGGAGAGGTCTTAGCCCTGGCGAAAGAAAAACGCTTTTGAAATCAGTATTTAGCAACAATGACTGGTATGAAGAAGGACAGCTACCTGTTTTCGAAGGAGGTTCTGCAAATCCACTTTTCGATGTTATTGCTGAAAGAGTCGGCGCACCTCCAAGAGAAATCAAGAGATACTATGCTGCTTGGTTAAGCAAGCAAGGTTTTAGTGCAGACCAAATTAACAAGAGCGTCACCCAATCACAGTCTACTCAAAGTAACTCAATGGCCGACTATATGATAAAAGACGAACCAACCCAATCTAGCAACCCTGGAGGATTTGGTGGCGCAGTAGCACAACCACAACCTCAAAATGATTTCATGCCTATGCCACCCAATGCTCAAGCAAACTCTGACGCGATGGGTATGTGGGCTATGATGAACTTCTTAACTTCCCAACAAAGAATGGCTATGCAACAACAACAGTTCCAAATGATGCAAGCGATGGAACAAAGAAAGTTAGACCAAAATAGAGAAGAAGGTCAGCGTAGAGAATCAATGGCTAGAGATCAACAGTTTATGAATCAACAAATGGCTTTCATGCGTGAGATGATGAAGAAGTCAGGAGATGATGGATTCTTTGATTCGGAAATGAAGAACATAATGAAAGAGAAAGTCGTAGACCAAATGCTAGGAGGCGGCGGTGGAGACGATTGGAAAGGAATGGTGAAGGATGTTCTAGGAAGCGACACTCTAAAGGCCGCAGTTGGCGGAATAGGTGGCGCTATCGGTAAGAGAAGTTCTACACCTGCTGGATATAATGTAGCAGGTTATAACCCGTATGCTCAACCCGATGTAGCCCCTCAAGTGCAATATCAACCCGAACCTGGAATGGTAGCACAACCGCAAACAGTTCCAGAGCCGCAGCAACTTGATGGAGTATTCTTTGATGATGCACCGCAACAACCTCAACCTCAACAAGAAGTTCCAACTAGAGAACCAACCTCTCAAGAATATCAAGCAGCACTTCTAGATGCTATGGGTCAAATGCTTGGCCCATCTATGAATGACCCTGCAACTCTCAATGCGTTGAAAGAGCAAATAGAAGTCTCAGTTGAAACTGTTATGACTGAAATGCCAGGAACACTACCTAATCATAAACTACTAAGAATGACTGAAAAGTTATTGCTAATACTCAATATGAGAGATATTGGATTAGGTCTAAAGGATTTGAGAAGTAAAACCGAAATCGGTCAAGAACCAAGCGGATTAGTGATGGCAGTAGTTGTTGATGAATTGAGAAAGAAGCCAGAATTCTATAAGATATTTGCAGAAAATACTTACGAAGAGTTATTGGCAATTATAGAACCATTCAAGAACACTGGAACAATCCAATACGACTTTGATTATTTATTGAAGCCAGAAGTAGCAGAAATTTGTAGATTCTTATTAGCAGCAGTCCAACAAGATGCTAGAGAAAAGGGTCTACCTAATATGCCAACCGCATGAGGGATTAGATGACAGTTCTAGATGAAGACTTGATAGATTTGAAGTTGGAACACCAACGACTACAAGATATGTTGGAAGTCGAAGCAAAACCGTTTTTACCAGCATGGGGTTATGCTATAATTTTTACATTACCTGCAATATTTTGTTTCCTAGTGTTAAAGCAGTATACCGATTTTGATAACACTTATGCGGCAGTCATCGCTTTAGCGGTTATGAACGGTTCTATTAATTCTATTATAGCTATTCTTACTATTAGACTAGACGGTCATAGTCAAGAAGCATTAGATCATCTAGATGCTATCATGGGTGAGATGGAGAAGTTTGAAGACACTTTAGACCAAGCGAATCAAAAAGTTACATCATTCACCGGAGATTTAGATGAAGCAAAAGGTATTTTCCAAAAGGTAGGGGTCAATCTAAACGAATTAGACTTAGACCCGATAGCCGAAGTTGTTGAGAAACTAAAAGAAAACAAAGATGGTTTAACAGAAGTTTTGGATAACTTACGAGAGGTTGATGTGACAGAATATATCCGTCAAGCAAAGGGTATAGACTGGAAAGGACTCCTTGATGCTGCAGAAGAGGTAATGGGCTTCATCAAATCAAAGTCCAACATCTCGGATATCAAAACGATACAAGCACCACAACTTCAAGCATTCACACCCGATGACGATGAGTTTTGGGAAGAAGACGAAGAACTCCTTGATGATGAAGAAGACTTTGAATTTGAAGAGCCAGCACCAACATTGACGCTAGCACCACCTAAGAGAAAGAAAAAGTTAGACTTATCTCCACCTAGAAGAAGATAATCAAAGAGGGTCTAATTCTTCTAACTCTGCGAAAAGGACTCTTGTGTAAGGCGCTTCGTCTTGGCCGCAAGTAATTTTTTCTGCAACTATGCGGGATATTTGATTATCATCAAGATATATTATTCCAGAGCAAGCATCCTTTACTAGTTTCAATAGGTTATCTAAGTCTGGCTTTTTAGTTCTCCACGAACGAGAAACAGGGGTTCTTTTTCTATAGGCGCTCTTTGGCAAAGGTATACCAAATTGAACTTTCATAACCAATGGCCCACTTAAAGGTTCAACCAAGCCTTCTTTTTCTATAGCATCTCTAGCACATAATCTAACTACTGATTTACCATCTCTACTTTTCTTTGGGTCGTATGCTCTAGGAAATCCACCATGAGTGGAAAATCTAGGTCTACCCTGTGCAACTGGTTCCCCAGGAATAGTGAACTTTACTTTACGCTTCATCCAATATCTCGTCTTATCATTGGATTATCAATCTTCCCCAATAAACATCGTTAAAGATATCCCATCACTGGGCTTGTATGATGAAGACCCAACCTAAGAGAGCGTTAAGGGTCAAATTCAAACCTGGCGTTCCCGCACAAAAAAGGTTTGAAGGTGTCGTTAGAATACTAGTAGATTTAATCGAAGATGGTATGCGAGACCAATATGTTAGAAAGAAAGCAATCCAAATTGTAGGCTCTGCTGGCGTTAGAGGCCACGATGAAATCGGAGAGATAAGAGCAATAACAAAATGGATTCAAAATAACATGGTCTATAGAAAAGATACCTTCGGTGTGGAAATATTTCAAGAGGCTAGAAAATTAATTAGAGATATAGAAAACGGACAAAGTGCAGGAGACTGTGATGACTTTGTTATTCTAGGCGGATCTTTGTTAGGTGCGCTAGGATACCCTGTTGGTGCGCTAATTGTTGATTCTAACAATGACGGAGTTTTCAATCATGTAATGCTTGTTACCAAGACCTTCGGCCCAAGTAAAGAGTTCGGTAGGAATTGGATACCAATCGAATTAATTTATCCAGAGTTCCAATTAGGTGAATCAGTCCCAATCTCTAAGGTGTATCCGTTGATGGCTAATGCGAAAGCAATTAGAGCGCCTGTTATGATGAAGTCTATTAGAGGATTAGCAGGTCTAGGTAGTATGACTAGGAAAATGATAATGGATAAACACCCGAAAGGAACTGAACCAACTCATATAGATGTAATGAAAACTTACATGGATAAAGGCATGACCTTTACAGAAGCTCACAATGCTGCAAATAAAGCAGGCTTCTTACCAAAAGAAGAAGAAAAGAATTGTGGTTGCGGTCAGAGTCCTTGTAAGACATACGGATATAAAGGCGGTGCGAAAAGACCCGCACCCATACAAGGATTAGTGCAGGCGCATCCTTATACGCGAATACTAGGTGCGCTATTCAAGAGGCGATGATATGAGCATTTATCACGAACTAGGGAATAGAATAGTAACTAATGGATTAGGTGCTATCCCTAAGTCAAATGACGCGTATAATATTCTACAGTCCCCCGCATATGAGAATATGGGAGATATAAGTTGGAAAACCGGTGAAACATACGGTATCCTTTTTAGTGGGGCTGTAGTCGGCGTAGCAGCGCTGCTACTGTTTAATCGCTATTACAAGTAAGGTGAAAGAAATGCCAAGTATGAATATAGGAATGCAAAGAAGAATCGGAAAACTACCCAAGACGGGCGAATACAATAGTGGCACAACAAGTGGCTACTTCGGATATGGGCACCGTGGATTTAGCGGTAAAAGACCAACTACAAGATACGAAGGATTCTTTGGTATTGGTAGTGGTTGGTATGGTAACGATTCAATGGCACAAGGCGATATGCCAGTAAACGGATTCTATGGCGCAACTGATCAAGATGATGAAAAACTTGAAGCATACTTAAACGGGCATTACTTGATGGGACACGATAAAGATCAATCAGACACCAATGATGTAAAAGGCATGATGGATAACAAAGTCCAAGTTAGCGAAGGATTTGTTTTAAGCCAACAAGCAATTATGCTAGCGGCGGGAGCTGGGTTGCTTTACTTACTCTCTCGCAAGTGAGGGGGAGTATAAGTGGGCGGACTAGGCTTTTCAATGAGCAGATCTCGCGGACCAGCGAGATTTAGAAGTTCAGTTCGTAGACCAGTTTTTTCTAGAAGAGTTAGTAAGCCAGCAGTTAAGATTTCCAAACCAACTATCAACCAGAGAAAACCACAAGTTTCTCTAGTTCAACAAAAGCAAAAAGTTACACCAAAAGTTATGGCAAGGTCACGAATAGCGAATCTTAGGAATAGGCCAAGTATTTTTGCTAGAAAGCCATTTAGAATATCAAGTTCTTCATCTAGATTTTATAGAACAACTAGAAGACCTAGTATATTGATGAGATATAATAGACCTACTATAGATTATAGTTCTCGTTATAGAAGTGCGGTTGCCAAGAACCGTGCGCTCACCGTTGCACTCTCTAAACAAAAAGCTGAAGCAAAGTTAGCAAAACAAAAGCACGAAAAGCAAGGTAAAGAGTGGCAAGACGAGAAGGATAGATACAATCGTTCCCCAGGATATGTTTACGATAGATTTGCAGACCATGTAAACAAAAGATATGTTAGCGCAACAAAAGTAATTTCACCAGGTATCAATGGTATAGGTGGAGTAGAGGAAACTCTTAGTTGGGCAGGCGCGGGTCTTTTAGGTCTGTTGTTCGTGGGCCTAATTATCGGGAGGGTTGAATAATGCCAATTAGACCAGTAGCTTTACCAATTAGTTCACAAGAAGTAACTTTCATTCAAAGAAGGCAAGCGGAACTAGCAAGGCAGATGAACTTGGTAGACCAGAAAAGAAGAAACGGAACTTACTCCAATGCAGAAGCAAACAACCGTAAGATGTTTCTAAAGTCTGAAATAGACCAATTGGAATATCTAAAGACAACAAGAAGGCCGCCTGGTGGAGTTAAATTCACACCCCCGCCAATGATACCTAGAGGAAGCGGACAAGCAAGTAAGTATCAATCAACAACTTCGCAGACAACAACACAGTCAGGAGGCTCAACTAGAGTAGACTCTGGAACCAAACCTAACTCTACTAATACAGGAAAAGTAAACACAGGGAAGAAAGTAGTAACCATCAAAGATATCCCATCAAGGTTTGCTAAGAACTACCAAAGTATTCTATCAGACAATGAGAAGAAAGAAAGTGGTGGATATTTCTTCTCTTACCAAATCAAGCATAAAGGTAAGACAATGAAAGCATACTATGGGCCTAGAGGCAAAAGTTACAATCAACCAAGCATTCAAAACATAAAGGACTTTAGAAATTGGTGTAAAATGCACTTAGGTAAAGAATACACTCACTACTTGCCATATAGAAGCACACAACAGAAATCTAGGTCTTCTTCTACAAAGCCAGCACCAAAAGACCCAGCGTATAAGAACCCATATGGTAAAGCATACGGCTCTACATTTGGAGAAGAAGATAGGGTGAGAACAGATGGGTGGTATGTTATTGACAAAGGACAGTTTTACGGGCCATATGGTTCGATAACAAGAGGGACAGGCTATTCGAAAACCTACTTTGAGGGTATTAAACCAAAGCGCGTTACAGTTGCGAAGTCTTCTCAAATCGCAAGATGGAAAAAGTGGAATACCGATAGAGGAATTAGATACGGTAAAGCATCTAAGACAATTAGAGTTAGCGACTTAACAAAGAGTAGTTCTTCAACCAGTTCTTCAACCAGTTCTTCAACCCGTTCTTCAAGTAGTTCTTCAAGGAGTTCTGCAAGCAAACAACCAATCTACAAAAACCCACACGGTAAAAGCTATGGCACAGTTTATGATGCCAAAGATAAGATGCTCACAGGAGGCAACTATGTGATGTATGGTAGAACTTATTATGGCCCGAAGCACACCCCTAAAGACTTCCCGAAAGTTCCATTCGCTGTGCCTAACCTCACGAAAATAACTCAATGGAAGGCTTGGAATAAGGCAAATGGCATCGTATCTAAAGCAATATCCAAGCCTAAGTCTTCATCTACTTCTCGCACAAATCTAAGTCAAAGAGATAACCCATACGCTAAGAACTACTTATCGACCTTTAGCAGCAGTGACAGAGATGAGTCGGGTGGATGGTTCGTTCTAGAAAAGGGTAACTTTTACGGCCCTAAGAAGGGTTCGACAAACCTAGTCCCTAATAGTATACTCTGGAAGAAGTGGAATGATCAGAGAGGTATAAAATACGGTAAAGCAACCGAAACCCTTCGATCATCAAGTTACAAATCAGCCGAAGAAGCCATTAGAGACGCTGCAAAGAAAGCAGAAGATAAAGCCAAAGAAATAGCGAAAGCTGCTGGAGATCTCTGGAACGATGTTAAGCCTTCTTGGGCGGGAATTGGCAGTATCGAAGGCCCACCCGTAGAGTTAATTCACAAAGATGCAGTCAAGCGAAGAAGAGAAGCAACTTTGATTAAAGCAAGAAGAGGGGCAAGACTCGATATTAATAGAGCAGGTAGAAGAAGAAAAGCGCCAAGTTGGACTTCTATTGCTACAACCCAAGAAAAGCAAATGATTCAACAAGGACTTACTATGGTAGGCTTAACTGAAATGCCT
>MDSZ01015052.1_pt1 | contig 10847 bp, 6 predicted proteins | sample 811201 | NCBI WGS metagenome assembly MDSZ01 (sample SAMN05326647, study PRJNA326480) | marine metagenome | isolation source: seawater | place: Indian Ocean: North | collected 2010
TAATTATTAGTTAGAAAATAATTGTTAAAAATTATAATTTATTACTCTACCTTCATTTATTTTTCCATCTTTTGATTTATTTTCTTCTAACTCTATTTGTCTTTCTATAAATTTAGGTTTTTTAATAAATAAATATTTAATTCTTTCCCATAAACTTAATTGAAATCTAGGACCTCTTAAGTAAATATTTTCAACTCTACCTGCTTTTAATGATTTATTAGAATATATTACATTTGAAACATACCCATCAAAACCTCCCTTATTACCAATCATTATTATTTGATTAGTATTAGATTGTATTTGTTTTGTAAAAACACAAGTTCTGTATAATTTTCCATCAAAAAAAAGATCACAAATATTATTATGAATATTTAAAGTAACCATACACCATCTTTGCATTGGTAAATTTGAATATTCACATTTTTTTATATTACTAGTTGTTTTAGTAGATGATACATACATATGATTATCAGAACCTAAATTAAATTTATTTTCTTCTAAATCATTTCCCACACAGTCTTTATTTACAGAGCAACTTTTAGTTCTTTCACAAAAAGATTTATAACGTATTATTTCATCATCTGATTCATTAAAAGGTTTACATATTGAAAAAATTTTTTTAGTATCTTTATCTTCAAAACCTCCAAAACTAGCAATAAAATCTTTATTTTTTGAAAAAGCCTCATCTTCAAAACAATTAAATATATAATATTGTTCAGTTCCATCATTAATATCATTTATTAAATATGATTTGTTAGTATCCATTGTATTTTGATATCTAAATTCATTAATAATTATATTTCTAGATTTACTCTGATCTATTTCTGTTTTTAATGTAATATTTGTTTTCATAAAATACTCTATTAATTTAGGAGGTGTATTTAAAGCTACTTCTTGTAGTAATGTGCCATCAATAGTAATTTTAAGTTTAGGTTCATTAAAATCAAAATCTAACTGTATATCATAAATAACTGTTGTATTAGGTGGTGATAATGATGGTATTGGTGTTTCTGATGTTGCTGATCCAATAAAATTTAACTTGTTAGTATCATATTTAATTGTTAAAATATTTGTATCTGTTTCATCTAATGCTGTAATTTTTAATATATCAAGAGATAAAGTTGGTAAACTATTTTTAAATTCTAATTTCATTGAAATAGAACATTTTTCATGTAAAACATAATAAATATTACTATCTTTTAAATGTGGAAAACCATCAGGTATATTAATAGATTCCCCATAGTCAACTGCTTTATAATTTTTTGTATTATTGTAAAAATCTTTAATATGGTCTTCAATATAGTCATTTAAATTAATACACCCTATATCTAAATTACTTTCTGTTAAAGTTCCGAAATCTACATTTAATTTATTTTCAGTAGCAGATAGAGAAACATTTAAATTATATGGTTTGTTAGTATCTATTTTTCCCCCATCATCTGGACCTATTGTTAGTATTTCTCTTTTATCATCATCACCTTGATATGTTTTATCTAAACTATTTACATATAACCAAAATGAAATAGAATACTCATTACCAAATACAGAAGGTAAATTACCATGTAATTTTAATGGATTATTTTTACAATCATGAATATATTTTTGTAATAATTGTTCAGTATGATCCTCAATATGTTTTGTAGGTTTAGTTTTATAGGTTAAATAAATCATAATTAAACCGAAAACTATCAATATAGTTGTAAAAATAACAGCTAAAAGAACTAAGTATTTTTTATTTGGTTTTAAATCAAATAGTTTGTTATTATTAATACTATTATTTTTACCATTTCTAACACGTCCTTTAATTGAATTATTATTGTTGTTTAAATTACTATTCATTATATTTATAGTAATAAAATAATATAGTTTAAAAAATAAAAAATTAAATAATTTAAAATATTATTTTTTGAGTTTTAAAATATTTTTTGCACTAGTTGTATTATCTATAAGTGATTTAGTTTTATTAAAAAGTTCTTTTTGAGATTCAACAATTGTAATAATTTTTCCCTCAACATTATCAATTAATAAAGTTTCAGTATATTCATTTTCACCTAAATGTATTTTTATAATATCTCCTTTTTTTAATATAGAAGAAATAGTTTTAATTGTTTCAATCTCTCGTTTAGAATCAGCATTATCAAATTTATTAACTTTCAAATCTGTGCCAATAAATTTATCTTCTGTATTATAGACAATATTGTTTGCATCAGAATTTATTTCATGTCGTTCTTTTTGAGTAATTTTAAAAGTTTTCATATTTCTATAAAATAAAGATTTAATATTTAAATATGATAGAATTGTATTTGAATACTCAAATTTACCTAGGAATGCATTTGGATTATTAAATTCTTCTCCAATAGATATTGATTCATTAGTTAGAATTGGAACATTATCTAAAATTCTACTAACAACTAATTTATTATTTAATAAAATATCTACATTCCTATTATCTACTAAAACTGCTATTTGTAACCACTTTTGATAAGGAATATTTGGAACATATATATATTCATAATTATTATGTAATCCAAGTCTAGATTCCGTATTTAAATCTAAATTTCCATTTTCATCTAACTCTCCACTTTCAATATCTAGTTTTTTTATTCGAATTTTTATAACTAAGTTATTTGTGCTTGGTTTATAACCAATTATAAGACTATCATCTAACCTTTTTATTATTGTTTTTATTTTATTAAAACTAGTATACCATAATCCAGAACCATTCGAATTATCAAAGTTAATATAAATTAAATATGTTTCTTTATTATTATTATTTATTGGTATTTCTGATGCCGGAATAATTGAATAATTTTTATTATATAATACAATATTTTTGTTAGATAAAGTTTTCACTAAACTTTTATTTATATAATATAAACTTACTAGGAATATCGAAAATAAAACCATAAAAAATAATATTGTTGTATAACCCCCAAGAGAAAAACCTCTAAATGGTGAATTATATAATAATATCCAAATACTACCAAATGATATAGAAATAATAATCATAATTAAAATAATATATTTGTATGTGTGTTCTGAAATAATATTATCACCAGTTATATGATGCAAAGTTAAACCTAAAATGGTAAAAAAAGACGCTAAAAACACAAAATATTTAATTACTTGGCTTTTAATTTCTGGAGTAAAAAAAACTTTTGGTGGTTTATTATTTGCTAATTGTCCTAAATCTTTATTATTATTTTTTTTAAATTTATCTACAATCATTTTCTTTAAATTAAAATTGGGTTTATTATTTAATTGTTGACTAACTTTATTTGCAATTGCTTTATTATTTGCAATTGCTTTATTATTTGCAATAGGTTTTGTATTTGGTTCCATTATTTTAATTTATATCTAGAAAATAATATTAGTTAGAGTTGTAACTTTTTGGAATATTATCTTCGTGAATAGAATGTTCATGACCTTGATCTACTTCATCAAATGAATGCTCGTGAGAAAATGTAATACTATGTTCATGATCCTCAGTTATCATTTCTAAATCTCCACCTATATTTTGTTTAATTTTTCTATCACCTATTAAACTAATAATATTATTATATGTAATTGAATGTGGATAATATTTAAATTGTCTTACAACACCACCCAACTTTATATTATCTCCATTATTTGTTATTTCCATAGGATTAATATGTAATTTACCATAATTATATGTAGGTTCTCCAAATAATTGTTGAGTTGTTCTTAATGAACCATCAATATACACTTCAACAATTTTTTTATTTATTACAATAGCAATATGAAATTCTTCTTTAATTGGAATATTTTTAATATCAAAAAATTCTCTATAATAAAATTTTTTTGTATTAGAAATACCAAAATCAAATTTATATATTTCATAATCTTTATTTTCTACATCAACATTATACAATGTAAATATTTTTTTGTTTGGATCTACCTTCATTATTTTATATGATTTTAAACCACTTTTATCAAAACTAATTATATCATTTACATTTAAATTGTTATTTGCTTTTTTAAAAGTTATTGTTTTTGCAGTTTTATCTAATGTGCCTTTACCTATTTTTATTAGATTTAAATTATTACCACCCCCTTGAACTTGATAATTATTAGAATTTGTGCTTGTAGGATGTTTTGAATTCATTAAAAAGTATTGATATGGTTTTTCATTGCTAGTAGTAAAAACAAATCTTAAATCATTTATAAATGGATGTAACCATACACCTGGATTTTGAAAGGGATAACTTTCAATAACATCTTTCCAACAATCCTTAGTAATAGTCTCTCCTGGAAGTTTAACTTTTTTAATAGCTATTTCATTAATAGCACTAGGTAATTCATTCTCATATGTGCAAGTATATATTCTTTCATCTTTATTTAAAGCATTTTTAACATCTATTTCTGAGAAAAAATATGCTTTGTATGCACTGTTAGTTTGATCTTTGCTAATAAACTCAACTCCGAAATATTCATACCCATTTTCTTCTGCTTCTTTATTTATTTCTGATAATTCAGTAGAACTATTAATAAAACCAGAAACTTGTTGGCCATTAATATTGACTTTTTCAATATTTTTACTATATTCAATACTACTATTATTTGTAGTTAAATTTTTTAAAGATTTACTAATATTAAAATCATAACAACCTTCCAAATCAATTGGTGTTTTTACCGAATGTTCATTATTTAATGAATTTTGTAAAGAATGATTAATTAAATCATTTTCATTAAGTTCTTCTAAATTTTTGGGTAATAATTCTGGGTATTCATTTAGAAAATGTTGTGCATTTTCAATATTATCATAATCTAAATATCTCTTTCTAACATCAACTTGGTTTTTAAGATCAATATAATCTTGAAGTGTTTTATTTTCATTCATTGTTAATTCTCCGCTTTTTAAGAGTTCTCTAATTCTTTCTTCTTCTTTTGCTCTTTCAACTTTCTTATCAATTGCATATACATTATTACAATAATCTTTATGTCTATCTAAAAATCTTTGACATATTCCTTCTCTAATATTATATGTTTTTTCATCTTTTTTGAATAATGAACATCTTGACGCTAGATCACAAAGCATATTTTTTCCTTGTTCACCAAGTTCTAAACTTCGACATATTACATCTAATCTTTCATTTAAATCTATTGATGGATTATTAGAATTTAATTCAATTTGTTTATTATTATTTACTAATTTATTTTTTAATATATTACACTTATTTGTATCTATCGAATTAGAACAATCATAAATTGATTCTTTTTCATTTATACAGTTTTCTCTTTCATCAACAGTAAACCTTTTAATATTAGGTAAACTATCAACACATAATGTTCCTTTTTTGTTAGATGGAAATTCTGAACCTTTTATCATAATACATTTCCAATATCCTCTGTTTGAATAAAAATCACTTATTTGTAAAAAAAAAGAAAATGAATATTTTAATTCATCTTGAGGTCTTATAAGTTGTTCATTATCAATAGCAGTATGTGGTTTAGTATCAGAAACTATTCCATAACTATATGAAGGTTTAATTTGTTTTACATTTCTATTTTTTTTTTGAAAATAAAAAACTATAATTATAATTACAAGGATAATAAATATTAATCCTAAAATACCAAAAAATAATTCTAAAAATAAATTTTTATTTGGTGTAAAAGCGTTAGAATTAATTTTAATATTGTTAGATGACATTAATAATTAATATATGAAAAGAAAATATTTGATTGTAATTATTGAAATGAATTAAATTCCTAGTTTATCCTTAAAAGTTTTTTTACCATGACAATTCCTACATAATGCTTCTAAATTATTTAATTCATTTGTTCCACCTTTATATAATGGTATAACGTGGTCAACTTCATATGTATTATCTAACATTTGCGTGCAATGTGCACAATGCCATTTTTGTTGTGAAGCAATATATTTTTTTTTACTTTCACTAACATTCCTTTTATGTCTGTTAGGTTTCATATTTTTAGGATTTATTAAATTCATTCTATTGTTCATAGGTATATTTGCTTGATTCATAAAAGATGAACTTTGATTTTGATTGTAATTTTGATTGTAATTTTGATTGTAATTTTGATTGTAATTTTGATTGTAATTTTGATTTCGATTAGAATAATAATTATTTCTATTAGAATTTGGTTTTTTAGTATCAAAGTAAGAAGTCATTAAATCACTCATATTTTGATACATTGGTTTATTATCAATATCAGCAAATGAACTCATAATTTTATTTTTAAATTCTGGTTTTAAATAAACTAGAATAAATGGTATAAATAAAACTATAAATTTACTATAATAAAATATATTAGTAAAAAATTTAAAAGTCTGATTTCTATTACATATATGTAAAATAATTATAGCGATAGGCACCAGTAATAACAAGGTTTCATTCATTTATAATTATATTGATAAAAAAAAAAAATTAAGATTAATATAAAATAAAATTATTTTTTATAAACTATTTTCTAAAAAATTTTAAACCTGCTCTTTTTCTATAAAATTTATAGATAATAATAAGAACTGAAACTAGTAAAATTATTAAAATAATAAATTTATATTTTTTATATTTTTTAATACATTCTGTATTAGTAACTTTTTGTAATATTGTAGGTGCATATATTTTTCTATATTTATCCTTAAATTCTTTGAATGTAAAAAGTTTTTTACCTAAACTTTCGTTAACTTTATTATGTAGTTTAAAACACCAAATTACTAGTGATTCTTTATCCTCTAAAAAACTGCCTATTGGAAATTCTTTTAAATGATTATTATAATGCTGTTGGCATACTTTACAGGGTAATACATTTTGTAATGAAAGGAAAAAATTTTGGTAATGACTTTTTTCTACATAAGTAGGTTTTTCGGGATATGCTAATGTTACAGTATGTAAGGTAAACCAAAAATAGGGACCCCATATTTCACTATTCATTATATCTTAAATAATACAAATAAAATTTTTTTAATAAAATAGAAAAAGGATTTAAGTAAAATATTATATATTTATTTAAATTTTAAAAATATATATAAAATGAGTAGTGATAAAATTGAAATAGAAAATGATAAAATAAAACAATTAGAGAAAGAAATAGAGAATTTATCAGACGTAGATTTATCAACTTCGCCCAATGTTTACAGAGAACAACATATGTTATATAAAGAAAGGGAATATAAGAGAAGAGGTAAAGATTTTACAAAAATATATTGTGGTAATTGTGGAAATATTGGTCATACTTATAGAAGATGTAAATTTCCAATTACAAGTTGTGGAATAATTTTATATAAAATGAATCCAGAATATTTAGAAGAAAAAAATTATGAAAAACAGAAGAGAATAGATAAATATAATTTTTTGTTAATTCAAAGGAAAGATACATTAGGTTTTGTCGAATTTATGAGAGGTAAATATGATGAATTGAATAAAGAATATATAATAAAATTATTCGAAACAATGACAATAGGTGAAGTTGAAAATATTAAAAAATATTCATTTGATGAATTATGGAATATGTTATGGTTAAACAAGAATATTAAGCAATACCAAACTGAATATGATAATTCAAAGAGAAAATTTTATAATTTAATGAATAATAAGTATTTTATATTTACAAAATTATTAGAGGAATCAAATATTAAATATATAGAAAAAGAGTGGGGATTTCCCAAAGGAAGAAGAAATCTAAGAGAAAGTGATTATGATTGTGCATTAAGAGAATTTGAAGAAGAAACAAATTTTAAAAAGGATGATTATAGTATTTTAAGAAATATAAAACCTGTTGAAGAAATATTTTATGGTTCAAATAATATAAAATATAAGCATATTTATTATATTGCTAAGTCTTTAAGAGCAAAAGAATTAGAGGTAGATCCTAATAATTATTATCAATTTACAGAAGTAGGAAATATAAAATGGTTTACTTTAAATGAATCTTTGGAGAAAATTAGACCATATAATGTTGAAAAAAAAAATGTATTAAATAAGGTAAATAAGTTATTATATAATAATAATTGTTAATTTATTTTTTTATTTATATATTATAAATATAATGGAAGATACAAAAAGTGATATTAGGGAACAAATACAAAAAAATTTTAGAAAATATCAGAAAGATTTAAATTCAAAAATAGATGAATATCGTGAAAGATTAAAAACACGTGATGAAATTTATTTAGAATCAGAAAAATTAGTAGAACAATTATTAGATTTTACAAAAAGTGAAAATAAGGAAAAAATTGAGTTAAAAATGGATGCTTTAAAATATTTGTTAGAAGATTTTCCAGATGAAGATGATAAAGATAAAAATGAAAATTTAGGATTATTTTATCCAGAAATTGGAAAACATGATTTTGGATATAAAATTTATCATAAAAAGGAATTTAATCAATATAAAATTCCCAATCAGGAAGGAAATTCAGATAATTTAGATAAAATGATGCAAGAAAAATGTTCAGGAGGTGTTAAAGGTAATGAAACTCAAAAATTATTAAAAAACTTTTTATCTCCATATACCCCTTATAGAGGTTTATTAGTATATCATGGTGTTGGTGTAGGTAAAACTTGTGCATCAATTATGATTGCAGAAAATTATAAAAAAGAAATAGAGGATAAAAATAAGAAGATATATATTATTTTACCACCAAGTATTGAAGGAAATTATAGAAGACAAATAATTGATATTACTAAAATTTCAAAAAATCCAAATGAAATAAAAAAACAATGCACAGGCGATACCTATATGACAGATAAATTTATTAAAAAATTAAAAAAACTGAAAGATAAAGATGGTAAATATAATATGAATGAAATACAAAGATTAGCGAATAAATTTATAGATAAAAATTATGAATTTATGGGATATGAAAAATTTGTGAATAAGATATCTAGTTTTGAATTAGATGTTTTAAAGAAAAACCCAGAAACAAAAAAGAAAAAAGGTAAAGAACTAATTAAAATTAGAAAAGAAATGGTAAATAAAAAAATAAAGGATATGTTTTCAGATTCTTTAATTATTATTGATGAAGCTCATAATATTACAGCAAAAGAGGAAACTTTTAAAAAAGGACCCAGCACAATTTCAACAGAAAATTTAGTAGATTCTATAAATAATAGTTTAACAGGGGGAGGTAAAATAATAATAAAAAGAAATGATAATAATCAAATTAGTATTGACGGGGATGATTGGAATAATAATTCAACTACTTCAGATACTGCTTCTGATAATTTATCTACATTATCAGATCATGAATCACATATAATAAAATTAGGTAAACAATTCCCTCCTACAATTAAAAAGGTATTAAAAACAGCAGAAAATATGAAAATAGTTTTATTAACAGCAACTCCTATGTTTAATACAGCAGAAGAGATAGTTGATTTAATTAATTTATTATTAATTAATGATAGAAGACCAACATTAGATGTAAAAAAAATATTTAAAAATGGTGATTTAACGAAATCTGGTGAAAAAGAATTTATAAGTAAAATAAGTGGTTACATATCATATTTGAGAGGAGAAAATCCTATAAATTTTCCCCAAAAGTTAGATCCATTAGAGTCTGATGGTTTATATATAAAACCATATCCAAAATATGATATTGATGGAAATAAAATCAAAACTAAAATAGAATTTTTGAAATTAGTAGAATGTGAAATGTCAAGTGTTCAATGGGAAATATATCAAAAATATTTTGATTCAAGAAAAGATGAGGGTAATTATTTTGATACAATTGGTTTACAAGTATGTAATTTAATTTGCACTGATAAAATTAATCTTAAAAAAGAAGAATTAACTAGCACGGATGAATTTTATGGAACTAATGGATTTAAAAATATAATTGATGTTGATGCAAAAAAATATAGTTTAAATCTTTCTTTTAAAAACGAAAGAATTAAAGAACTTTTTAATTATGAAAATATACATCATATTTCAATTAAATTTAAAAAAATTATAGAAGGATTAGAAAGGAGTAAGGGTATTTGTTTTATTTATTCACAATTTTTATGGTCTGGTATTTATCCATTAGCAATGGCATTGGAATTGTTAGGTTATTCAAATTATAGTGGGAAAAATTTAATACCTAATAATAATGTTCCAAAAAAGAAAGTAAAAGTTTTAGATCCAAAAACAAATGAAATGAAAGAAAAACCATTAAAATATTTAATTATTAAAGGTGGTTCAAGCGAAGATTTTGATAATTATAAAAAGAAAGATGAACTTTTTAATATGGATGGAAGTTTATTAAAAATAGTTTTAGGAACAAAAGCAGCAGGCGAGGGTTTAAATATTTATCATGTGAGAGAAGTTCATGTTATGGAACCATGGTTTCATTTAAATAGATTAGAACAAATTATTGGAAGAGGTATTAGAAATTGTTCTCATACCAATTTACCAAAGGAAGAAAGAAATGTATCAGTATTTTTATATTCAGTTACAGAACCAAAAATAAAGGAAAGAGCTATAAGAGAAACATTAGATATGAAGTTATATAGAATTGCAGAAGAAAAGATAGGTAAAATAGGAAAGGTTATGGAAATTATAAAATCTACATCCATAGATTGTCATTTAAACAAAGAGGGAAATAGCTTTATAGGAGATAAATGGAATAAACCTATAAAAATGGTAGATTCAAGAGGAAATGTCAGAGAAGTGATAGTTGAAGATAAAAAATATTCTAATGTCTGTAATTATTCTAAAAATTGTTCTATAAAATGTTATCCAGAAGATAAAAAAGTAAATGATAATAAAGTAAATAATATGACATATCGTAAGGAATTTTCAGAAGATAATATTAAAAATTGTTGTGAAGAGATAAAATTATTATTTTCAGCTCATGAATTTCATATTGTATTTACTATAAAAGA
>MDSZ01262637.1_pt1 | contig 10846 bp, 21 predicted proteins | sample 811201 | NCBI WGS metagenome assembly MDSZ01 (sample SAMN05326647, study PRJNA326480) | marine metagenome | isolation source: seawater | place: Indian Ocean: North | collected 2010
AACTCAGAGTAGGATATATGTGGCAATTTTACCTCTTATTTCTCTGTTGGTGGTTTAGGGTCAACAAAACCCTTCTTTTTACGAGGAGCCCTTGTAGTCCTAGTCTTCTTAGGCTTAGGTCGATCATCAGAAGCTAATTCAAACACCCATGTGCCTTTAAGACATGATTCGTGACCGTTATGAACTGTCGCCTTTTGAAGTGGACGGCCGACTTTAATATTGTGTTCCTTGAAATATGTACGAGCTTCTGCAGTTTTAAAGTATCTTCTACCATCACCCACTGAACGGGCACTAACGTGTAAATGTACTTGATCTTTTATTATTTGCATTTCTATATCAAATGCATCTGTCCAATTAGACATATTCTTCCTCCCTTGCGGATAAATCAATTGTTTCTATTTTAGAGTATACTACAGGTGATACTTTTTTTAAATAACTTCTATCGCCCATATAATACTCTTCAAACGAATTTGCAAAGTATTCTCTTAAAGAAGTAGCACCATATGGTGACATAAATAAACCAGATATATAATTTTTTAGCTTGTCGTACCCTAAATAACGATACAAAAACATATCAAACTTATTAGAAAATTCCATATTTATAAAATCATTTTTATTTATACCGTCTGGTAATTCTTGGTGATGATGCAACATACTATAGAGGCGTAGACGTTTTCCTAAAAATTCTTGTTGTAGAGTATTGTCAGCATAAATCTGATTTCCAAATTTAGTTTCTGTGGCATGAGCAAATTCATGTATTAGATCTTCCAACAGTCCGTCTTCGGTTCCCTGCTCATTAGAGACATATATTGCTGCGTCTTTATATAAGGCTGTAACTTCTCTGTCTAATAAGAAATCAAATTGTCCAACAATAATCATATCGATGTCAGTTGCCAGACTTCTTGGAATACTACTTTCTAATTTTTGTATTACCCTAGTCAAATCAATATCTTCAGTAAAAGCATCTTTAATATACAAATTTATACTGTTAAAAACAGTATATTCTTTTCTTTCAAGCAATGTTTTGTTATTACTATCAACAATAAGTTTTGATATATTGTCTCTATTGCTCATCTTCAGAATCAATTTGCTTTAAAATTTGTTGAGAAACATCTACATCCATCATAGCCTGGTGATAACCTCTAATCCAGTTCTCTTCAGCGACATGGATTAAAAATTCAGGAAACTCCTCGGACAGCGTATCAACAATCATTTCGACAGTCACATCACCACTATCTGGGCCATGTTGTTCACCAACGTATGTTACAAGCCATTCTTTAACTGGTGTCGAGGTTTCAACAACTTCATTTCCAATTCCTTCAATTTTTGTGCTCATAGCAATCTCCTATTTATTCTTATACAAATATAACACATTTAGACGTGTTGTCAAGTTATTTATTTATTTTATAGCACTTTTGCTGCTAAAGTAGCCAACATTGAACGCTCACCTTTGCGTAATGTTATGTGGCCAGATATATCATGCTCTTTAAATTTTTCTACAGCGTTGGTCAATCCATTCGTGGTTTCATCTATATAAACATTATCAATTTGTTCAATATCGCCAGTAAAAATAATTTTTGTACCTTCACCAACGCGAGTCACAATAGTTTTCAACTCATGATTTGTTAAATTTTGTGCTTCATCAATAACGATAAAAGCATTTGAAATTGAGCGCCCTCTTATGTATGTTAACGCCTCTATTTCAATAACTTTCTTTTCCATATACATCTCTAATGTGGCTCGATCATCACCCATTAAATATTGTAAGTTATCCTGTATAGGTGCTAGCCAGGGTGTCATTTTCTCTTCTAAGCTACCGGGAAGAAATCCAATATCTTTTCCTAATGGCTGAACGGGTCTAGATACAATGACACGTTTATATAATGGTTCTGCTCTTGAAGTATCAAAACTTTGCTGCAATCCTGCTGCTATCGCACATAATGTTTTTCCAGAACCAGCTTTACCAACTAATGTAACAATATTTATAGTCGGATCCATCAACAAATCCAAAGCAAATAACTGTTCTTTGTTTCTTGGTTTGATACCCCAAACTCCTTCTTTATAATGACCAACTGTCATAAGTGGCTTGTTGTAATCAATAAATCTTGCTAAAGCAGTCTTTTTTTCGTTTGCATTAGAAATCAACATCACAAACTGATGTGGATATAGTTTTTGTTCGTTTGGTTCTAAAAATATATCTTCTTTATCATAAAATCTGTCAATAATTTGGTCATCAATTAAATACTCTGTTAATCCACCGTATACGCTTTCTACATTTTCTACGACCTGGGAATGTACATAATCTTCACATGCAAGTTGCAACGAATCACAAATAACCCTCATATTGATATCGCGGGTTACCACTATTAATTTTTTATTTGGGTGTTCTGTTTTTTCAGTTAAAGCGGTAGCTATTATAATATGATCGGCATGATTAGATGACAAATCTTTTGGCATTAGGCTGCGATCACAACTTCGCACTTTAATAATACCTTTGCCTTTTTCTAAACGAACACCTTTATGCAAGTTGCCCTTTTCTCTCAAAGCATCAAATATTCTTATTATTGATCTTGCATTAACGCCAACACTATCTTGGCGTTTTTTGTGCATGTCAATTTCTTCTAATACTTTTAAGGGTATTACGATATCATTGTTGCCATAACTAAAAATTGATTGTGAATCAGTAAGATACACGCTTGTATCTAAAACGTATGTTTTTTTTGCCATTTACTTAATCAGTGGTTCTCAATTGCTGTACTTATATATAGTCTTTTGCGGAATGTTTTTCTATCCAAATAACCCTATTATTTTCTAAATTAGTAGTTAAATACGCATAATAGTTTGTAGGTGTAATCCAAGACAGTTTTGTAGCTTCTACATTACATGTTAATTCATATTCTAACCCAGTTGGATAATGAAAATTGTTATGTCCTACCTCAGATTCTTTAACAGGTGTGCCTTTTTTAATTATTGTTTTCATTGTTCAGTCTCATCTTTTTTTCTAAATGGAATAACATTTGACTCATAGTTTTTTGCTTTTTCTAATTCTTTACGTCTACGTTTTTTTGCCTTTTCAACACGGTCAAATGCTTCTAATTGTTTGCGTTCAATATCCATACGAATATCCATATATTGTCTTGTTTTAATGTCTCTTAAGGCATCTTCTAATTTTCTTTTAGCTTCTAAATTTTTTCTTTTAGCCCAATTGGCTAATAATATTATTGTGCCAACTGTAAAACAAATGCCTAATACAAACCCTGAGACAAATTCCATCATATTACTAATTATTCACAAACATAATAAAAAACCGGTTTTTGTCGCGAACTAGGATAACCGGAAACCCCTGCCTACGTGACCACCGGCAGCCGCGTCCCGCTTATAAAGCGAGCAGGACAGCGCATTAATGGAGCGAGTGACTGGATTCGAACCAGCGACAGCCACGTTGGCAACGTGGGGCTCTACCACTGAGCTACACTCGCATGGAGCCGTCTGTCGGATTCGAACCGACGACCTGATGCTTACAAGGCAACTGCTCTGGCCAACTGAGCTAAGACGGCATTTCATGTTTACCACTTTCATCCTCTACAATAATACCACCCTCTTTCAAAGCTGATATAAGTGTTATAAGCACTTGCTCATAATAATCTAATCTTTGCTCAACAATTTCTACTTTATTTATCAGCTGTGATAACTGCTTTGTTAGACCTTTAACGTGATTTTCCCATAAATCATTCTGCATGGTAATTTTTATACAAATCCTTTGCTTGCTGATTCGCGGTATCGAAGTAGTGCCAACTCCTTGTGCTTAGCCTCAATCATAACATCAATACAATGACCATAATCATTAATTGGACCATTAATATAATCAGAGTGTGCTTGTGGCTTAATCTTAGGATTGTTGTATTCTACAGAACGCGATTCTGCATAATGTACAACGGGTATAATATTACTTGGCCAAGTAGATAATGCCAACTCTAAGGCTTCTTGTTCAGTCTGACCATCAGGATGTAGCATGTGATGATGAAAATCAAACACAATTGGAATGCCAATTCGCTTGTATACCCCTTCATATAGCTCTTTAGTAGAGTACAAAGATGGTTTATCATCATTTTCAACTGTCAAGCGTGAACGTACCGACTCTGGAAGTCTTTCGAAGTTCTTGCAAAAAGTATCCAAAGCCACTGGCTTGTTACCATAAGCAGCACCAACATGAATATTTAGCTTTGCATATGGTGTACGTGGTAATCCAATCATATCAAATACATCGGCATGTACCTTTAAATCTGTATATGTTAGTTGAAATACACGCTCTTTTGGTGATGCTAATTTATTGAACGGACCAGGGTGTGATGTAAGTCTAATACCATGCTTTTTAGCAAAATTACCTGCACGCTTACATGCCGCAAGAATAGCACCGTAGTCTGGCAATTCTTCCATTTCATACTCGCTAGCCCACGGAAACAAATCTGATGACAACCGATAAAAATAAATATTGTTTGCCAAATTCCATTCCAATATCGTATTTAAGTCACGTACATTTTGTAAAGCTAGCTCAGAAGCATATGCAATGCCCTTCTCATCAAATGTCCTACGAATCATACTACGATTAGTAGTAATACGTTTTGTTTTGGGCCTATTAGAAAAACCCATGTTTATACATGCATATCCAAGATTTTGCATATTCACCTCTTTTAGTTTTTGGAATTGATATTTTAGATTAGGGTCGTATGACCTACCTCTGATCTCCTTATACAGTATAGCGGTGATGCGCTCATAAGTCAAGCAATATATTTTAATTACCGTGATAAATTACGATTGGCGGCGGCTTGATGTGCTCTAAGCTCAGTTAACATCTTTTTCATGTCATCAGAAACCTGTGTTCTCAAAGTGCGAACTTCAGTTTTGAGCATAGTAACCTCATCAGTCAATTGACTGACGCGACTGCGTAAAGTTGTAACGTCTTCTTTGGTTCCCATGTTTATTCCTTTGTAGTTGGGGTTTTATTAGCCTTTTTAGCAGGCTTTTTCTTTGTTTTTACAATATTTTTTCTTTTAGTACATTGTAAAATAAGTGTTGCATATTGGCCATATGCTAATGCATCTATAACATTTGGCTGAATAAAGTATGTATATTGGCTATTTTCAGTATCTGCAAATAATGCTTGCTCAGTAGAGGGTTTAAATAAATCTATAACTTGTTCATTAGCCGTATTAGCATTTGCTACCTCTTGAGTTAGTAAAAAAGGTATTGGAGAGACAATAGCTTCTTTTTGTATATCATATTCAGATAGTTCTAAAATTTGTCTAATCATATTGTATGAATAAGTTCCATTTGTTTCATCTTCATATTTACTATTGCCAACCTCTATCGATAATAAAAAATTGCCATACTTTTTAGTAATTCTATTTATTTCAGCCATTACTTTGATTAATTCGTCAGTATTATATTTATTAAAAGAATTAACACTTGTAACAAGCTGAACTTCAGATTTTTTTGCATCTATATTAAAGGGTGAGTCATTATGAACAATGATGTTCAATGGGTTTACAAAAGTATTGTTGCCAACAGACTCTTCAACAGAGTGACATGTTGCAAAATTAGCCCAATAAACAATCTTGTCAAGTTCAGATCCAATGTCAACAAAAGTTTGTAGTTTTTTATTAATCGTAAGATTCAAAAACCACTGAAATGCTATTAAATCAGAATAGCCTTGTATGTGTGAATATTTTTTAATCATAATTACCTCATGTTAACAAACTGGCTTGCTGGGGTATTTTAGATCATACGGATCTACACTACTCTCTTCCTCATGAGCTAGTTTATTTTTTTTATAGTTTTCAACTAAAGTGGAACTGCTTTGTACTTTATCGCTTCCGCCCATTTCCCAAACCATTGCAATATTTAATTCATCACATACTTTCATTTCGGGAGTGTTTTTGTTAGTTCGATCACCACCATTTGCAAAATGTGTTGGCTTCAGTCTTTTTAATGCCTCACACACTGTTCCATCGCTATCATCTACAGCCTCTACCTTCGTAACGCCCTTAATAGAGCGTAATATTTCAGCACGTTCTTCAAATGGCATAAAAACGTAACCTTTTTTACGCATTAACCAAGCATCAGAATTTGCAACTACAATTACATCGCCATATTGTGATGCCTCTCTAATCATTCGAATGTGTCCGATGTGTATTGGGTCAAATCCACCACTAACCATTATAGTATCATAAGGTGTGCGTGCATTTAAGCCTCTTAAATCTCCGTAGTGATATGCCATGTATTATATTCTCCTTTAATTTGGCGTTCCAAGTAAAAAATAACCTAAAAGTAGTCCTAAGCTAACAAAAACAGTAAAATCTTTAATTCTATCAGATAATTTCATCAATTAATCCATATTTTAGACATGTTTCAGCATCAAACCACAAATCTCTCTTTAAAATTTCATCTAATTTTTTTCTTGGGATTTTTGTGTGTTCAGAGTATATTTTACGAATCATTTCCATGAATAAATTGCAATTTTCCATAGAATCTATCATTTCTTCGTATTTTCCCCACATTCCAGAAGATAATTGATGAATAAGCATAAACGAGTGCTTATTCATATACCTTTTTTCTGCTACAACACTCATAATGGTAGCTGCAGAGGCAGCACAGCCATCAATTATGCTATGAACAGGTACAGGGGAGTTTAAAATGTAATCAACAGTGGAAAATCCAGCAAAAACACTGCCGCCAAAGCTGTTTATGTGCAATTTAATGGGTGGCGGCTCAGATAAACCCAAAGTATTTGTTCTATTTACCAAACTTTTGCCCATTGCAGCAATTTTTCGATTTAAATCTAAATTTTTTGGCCTATTTACTTCAGAATAAAAATAAATTACATTATTTATTGAAGAAACAATATTATTATCATCATTTCCAAGTTTTGGACCGCTGGGGCTTCCAAGGTCGTCCGATTCGGCCTTAAGCCATAAAATATCTTTCATTAAATTGTCCTTTGTTATAATATAACATATTTTTTATAGATTGCAAGTTATTTGCCATACAAAATTGTAAATATATCATGAAACTCTACTTCTAATCCTGCTGGAATAAACATTTCTTTACCAGATTCAGTTATTACAGATAGTAATTCGGTTAATTTTGTTTTTTCAAAATTAATTTCAGGAAATACATCATAAATTATGATATCACTTCCTTCTAATAGTTTTAAGTGCTCAATTAGTTCTTGTTTTTTTAACTTAAACGTATATAAAAAGGTATATCTATTATTTTCGTCTTCCGCAAAGTATCTGTATATTTTCATAAGTGGCACCCCCGAGAGGATTCGAACCTCTGGCCCACGGCTTAGAAGGCCGTTGCTCTATCCAGCTGAGCTACGGGGGCTTAAAAGTTCAAGTGATCACACTGGCTGCACATTTTAGGTATTCTAATAGCATTTTTTTTGAATATTCTGGATCCATGTCTTGCACAATCTCCATAACTTTTGTAGAGAAAGTTTGCAATGTTTTTTCTTCTTCTTCGGTGCTTGATGGATCGGTAAAACATCTATTTAATTGATTATACAAGTCTTTAGCCGCTTTTACAGGGTCGTCATACAGTAACAACTCTGCTGCTCTCACTTTGGCTAAAGATTCATAATCCATAACAGTAATTATTTCTTTTTCTTACTTTTTGTCTGTTTTTTATTTGTAGTGACAAAATCAGGATGCCACATCTTTACCGTAAACCGAGAACCGCGAGGGCCAGAACGATGAATTTTAATTATAAGCTGATCATCATCTGCGTGTGCAGTTTGCAATACATGTTTCTTATCAAGCGCTGCCTCATATGTATTAAAATGACCTACTTTTTTCCAAGATTTTGGCTTGTTAATCGATTTAGTTTTTTCCATTTTCGTACTTTTCCTTTAATTTGTTTATATCGGACACCTGTTTGGTAATTTTATGGAGTACACCGGGCGATAAGTCACATCTATTATAGATTTTAATTACTCTCCAGTTAATTATTCCAGCTATTCTTAAAGCATAAGCTATCCATTCACTACAGTACCATTTATTTTTTCTTTTTATATTGTATGGAATTAGCTGAGACATAATCATTCCTACCCAGTCATATCCGCATCCTTTGGTTTCATCAAAAAAATCTAATATTACTTTGTTTTGCTCTTTGGTAATAGTAAATTCAACAAAGTCCCAATTATTTTCATTATATTCTAATTTTTCTCTTTTGTCAACCTTTGATGTTAAAAAAGGACTAATACTTATCCATGTTCTTTCATCTGGTAGTATCAACTCAGCATGGGAATAGATGCTTTTAGTCCACCAACGTATAATTTTATTTTTCCAATTGCCTTTTGCTTTATAAAAAGCAATTTTAATTTCCATAAAAAGCCCCTCACCTGTATTAATTATATCATAATCTAACAAGTGAGGGGATAATTTTTTATTTTTTTAAATTAATCTTCTTCGGTGCTGTTTTCATCTTCTGAAACTTCAAAAGTTTCTACATTGTTATTAGAAAAATTATCTGCTTCGATAGAGTCTGCAGTAATCTTTGTTGTGGTTGTACTATCCTCACCTGGGACAGTAGTTTCACTCGGCGTACTTGCATTAACACTCTGAGTGGTTTCGGTTGCCTCATCGGTATTGGCCGCTGCCTCCGTTGTGGTTTCCTTGGTGCTACATGCTGCCAACATAGCAGCTACAATTAGAATTCTCATTTTTCCTCCTATTATTTTAATGAGATTATTTTTTATTTTTTCGACTCTCAACAGCTATTTCAATTTCGTCAGTTGGAATATCCATAGCTTCTTTGATATCCCAAAGAGCCTTTTCTATTTCTTCAGTTACGTCATCTTCATCTTCTACGTGGTATATATCAGGTTGAGTAGCACGATTGCGTACTCTTAATTTTTCTATTATATTATAAAATCTGTGGTTTTTGTTCATTGTATTAATCCAAAATTTATAGAAAAAGAGCGCCGTTCGCCATCTGATTTAAAAGGGTAAACAGCATGACTTAATACGGACGGAAAAATATGACACTCTCCCACTTTAGGAGCAATTGTTGCTGTGTTCTGAGATAGCTCCTCCGAATTACCGTAATTAAAAACAATTTTTCCTATGTCTTTATTTTCTTTTTCAGAATTTTTTTCTTTTTGTAGTTCTTGATCCCAGTCTGGTAGTTTTAGGTATCCAACACATGATACAATTGAATTCCAATGAGCATGCAAGGGGTTATAATCACCAGCATAAGAGCGAACAAACCACCCTTCTTGTATTGCAATAGTCATGCCAGGGTTATAATATCGTGGTGGCATACGTCTAGAGCTTAGAACATTATGTAAATATTTTTTTATTACCATATCCCAATATTCTGCATACTTAGTAAACAAATAATTTGGTATAGTAATTTCTTGTTCTACTTTTCCTGCTAAAAATTTAGAATGATCTTTATTAGCAGTGCCATCATCACAAGCGTTATTATAATCTATTACTAATTGTTCAGGTAATTTAACATGCCCTATCATTGGTCCAAATGGATTAGACATCGGCATTTGTATATTGTTCATTATATTAACCTAAAACGGCCCCCTGTTGTTCTATAGCAGAGGGCCGTTGATTTAATTTACAAAATTTCAATACGCTGCGTTGCAGGCTTTGTATCATCCGGCGTAATCTTTGGAATATTAAGTGTTAATATACCATTATCATATTTTGCAGTAATACTATTATGATTAAGATTCTCACCTAATTTAAACGAACGCTGAAAGGCTGAACGTTTAATTTCACGACGAACATACTGTGCATCATCTACATCTTCATGTTGATTGCTATGTCCTTGAATGGTAAGAGTGCCTTCTGTGATTTCAACAGTGACATCATCTTTATTCATACCGGGAATTGCTGCCTCAATATCAATTGAACCTTCACGGTTTACAACATTTACTTTTGGGTATGAGCCCTTTACAAAAAAATCTTCTCCAAAATCGCGTGAGAAGGTTGGAAACATGTTACTAAACATGTCATCAAATACCCTATCAAATGGAGTTAGAAACTCATCACGGGTAATGCCTCGGGGGGCAAAGTTTTTTCTACGAATTAAACTAGACATTTTATTTCTCCTTATCAATTAAGTTTAAGTTCACAAACAGGCACATTGCTCTGCTTGTATTATCAATATAATCACATCTTAATAGAATGTCAAGTACTTTATTCTAATTCAATTGGAATATCTTTGATAATGTATTGAACTTCGCCGGTTGCACCATCAATTCTAACTTCAAGACTAGCTGGATCAACTGGGGGAGATTCAGTACACCTTATCTCCGTAGTATCATTGGTTTTTCGCACAAATAGTCTATCGCCTTCAGAAACTTCACATGGAAGCAACTCAACAGGTATATCTGTTGCTATGTTTCCTAGTTCTTCAAAGGCGAAGACTACATGTGCTAAATTGTTTTCAACTCTGTCAACCGTACCAATATGTGATACAGCAATTAAAAATCCAACAAAATTAATCATCAATTTCAATTAACTCAAGTTCAAATGTCAAATCTTCGCCAGCAAGAGGGTGATTAACATCTAGAATAACTTCTTGATTATCAAAAGACTTAATCTTAGCCAAAAATGGCATACCTCCTTGACTCATACCCTGTACAACATCACCTTCTTCAAAATTAAAATCAGGCGGAAAAGCTTCCTTTGGTGCAGTGGTAGTTGCCTCTGGATTATATTCTCCATACGCATCTTTTGCCTCAATTGTAAAAGACTTAGTTTGACCTTCGGTCATACCAATGACCGCATCATTAAAACCCTTTAATAGTTTAGGGGTTCCGACCTCA